>Ga0209402_10000016_pt1 | contig 226454 bp, 221 predicted proteins | sample ArcticOcean_MG_C_3_FD_187437 | JGI IMG/M metagenome (GOLD analysis project Ga0209402, IMG submission 187437) | Marine microbial communities from western Arctic Ocean - ArcticOcean_MG_CB8_126 (SPAdes) (version 2) | ecosystem: Environmental > Aquatic > Marine > Oceanic | place: Arctic Ocean...
ACTGTCGGTTTCAGAAGAAATAGAAAGTGATTCTGAGGCGCCAGTTGAGGAACTGTCGGTTTCAGAAGAAATAGAAAGTGATTCTGAGGCGCCAGTTGAGGAACTGTCGGTTTCAGAAGAAATAGAAAGTGATTCTGAGGCGCCAGTTGAGGAACTGTCGGTTTCAGAAGAAATAGAAGAACAAAAGGATGAAGAAAACGAAAATGTAGCAGAACCTACCCAAGAAACTGAAAAAGAATAGCTATGTAGGAGCCGATATATATGGCAAGTAGATTCGAGAAATTTTCAGAAAGGGCCCGCAGAGTTTTGTCGTTGGCTCAGGAAGAAGCTCAAAGGTTCAACCATAACTATATAGGTACTGAGCATATTCTTCTTGGACTAGTAAGAGAGAACGAGGGAACAGCAGCCAAAGTTCTTGGAGGCTTGGGTACAGAGCTAAATAAAATTAGGTCTGCGGTTGAATTCATTATCGGAAAAGGAGATGCCGCGGCTAGCGGCGAGATCGGCTTGACCCCTAGGGCCAAGAAAGTAATCGAATTGGCAGTTGATGAAGCACGAAGATTGAATCATCACTACATCGGAACAGAACATTTGCTAATTGGCTTGATGCGGGAAGGGGAAGGAGTTGCCGCTGGGGTGTTGGAGAGTCTAGGGGTGACCTTGGATAAGATCAGAGGAGAAACCAGTTCTGTTTTGAATAAGGGTGCTAGGTCATCTAAAGGGAGGTCAGGCGGCAAACCAACTACAAAAACGCCTACCCTTGATCAGCTAGGGGTGGATCTAACTGCAAAAGCTAATGAAGGGAAACTGGATCCTACTGTCGGAAGAGAGAAAGAAATAGAGCGTGTGACTCAAATCCTGAGTAGGCGAACGAAAAATAACCCAGTTTTGATAGGGGAACCAGGTGTCGGTAAGACTGCAATAGTAGAAGCTCTCGCCCAACGTATTGCTTCGGGCGATGTACCCGGAACTTTGCAAGGGAAACGTCTTGTTACTTTGGATATGGGGTCCTTGGTGGCAGGGACGAAATATAGAGGCGAGTTTGAAGAGAGACTTAAGAAAGTAATTGAAGAGATTAAGGGTGCGGGTAACTGCGTCTTGTTTATTGACGAGATTCATACAATGGTTGGGGCTGGAGCAGCGGAAGGAGCTGTTGATGCTGCCAATATTCTCAAACCCTCTTTGGCTAGAGGTGAAATGCAGACCATTGGTGCGACCACACTGGACGATTATCGAAAGTACGTTGAAAGAGATCCTGCTTTGGAAAGGCGATTTCAGCCGGTAAGGGTTGAAGAGCCGAGTGTCGATGAGACGGTTGAAATACTTCATGGGATTAAGGAGAAATATGAAGAACATCACCAGCTTGAAATATCGGATTCAGCGATCCAGTCCGCAGCAAGCTTAGCCTCAAGATTCATTGCAGATAGATTTCTGCCAGATAAGGCGATAGATTTGATCGATGAAGCATCATCGAGGGTACGGATACACCATAGCATGACACCCAGATCTGTAAAAGAGGCTTCGCAGATGCTCGACAGTGTCAAGAAAGAGAAAGATGACGCTATTTCCGGTAGGGAATATGAACATGCTGCAGAATTAAGAGATCAGGAAGTTTCCTTATCAGAAAAACTGGAAAATATAAAAAAAGAGTGGGAAGAAGAAAAGGGCGATCAATATCCAGTAGTTGAAGAAGAAAATATAGAGGAAGTGGTTAGCATGTGGACTGGAATTCCGGTTACAAGGCTAGCGGCGGCGGAGAGTGAAAGGCTCATTAAGATGGAAGAATCCTTACGCCAAAGTGTCATTGGTCAAGAAGAAGCCATAGAAATTATGTCGAAGGCTGTTAGGCGTTCACGATCTGGCTTGAAGAACCGTAGAAGACCAACGGGGGCCTTCATATTTATGGGACCTACAGGTGTCGGAAAGACTTACATAGTTAAAAAACTGGCTGAATTCATGTTTGGTAACGAAGATTCCATGATACGGCTTGATATGTCTGAATTCATGGAACGCCACACTGTTGCTAGATTAGTAGGAGCCCCTCCAGGCTATATTGGTTATGATGAAGGGGGACAACTAACGGAAGCTGTTAGAAGGAAATCGTACAGTGTAATACTGCTCGACGAGATAGAGAAAGCCCATCCGGAGGTTTTCAATATCCTGTTACAAATTTTCGATGATGGTCATTTAACTGACTCCAAAGGCAGAAAAGTTGATTTCAGAAACACTATAATTGTGATGACCAGTAATATTGGGTCAGATTTAATCAGGCAGGATAGGTCTCTTGGGTTTAGTGCAAGAACAGAAGGGGCCCAGAGTGAGGAAGAATCCTATTTGCGAATGAAAAATAATGTTCTTGATGAAGTTAAAAATTTCTTCAGGCCTGAATTTTTAAATAGAATCGACGGAACCGTTGTCTTCCACGCTTTGAGTAGGTCACATATGGAGGATATTGTCACTATTTTGATGAAGGAAGTATCAAGTAACCTGCTTGAGAAAGGAATATCCCTTGAAGTAACTGAGGCCGCTCGAGAGTGGCTAGCTGAGGAAGGCTATGATCCAATTTTCGGGGCAAGACCGCTGAGAAGATTGATTCAAGATACGGTAGAAGACAAATTGTCTGATGCATTACTTGCCGGAGAGATAGGACCGGCGGATACAGCGATCGTAGATTTGGATGAAAACGCCATAATAATCAAGACCGAGACTCCGGTTTCATTGACATCTTCCTCAGTATGATCACGACATAACCCTGAATTGAAAATCGGGAGACCTGTTTGAAAGCAGCCTACGTGAATGCAATAGGTGGAGCCAGCGGTGATATGTTGTTGGCTTCCTTAGTTGATTCCGGTTTGGATGTAGCGGAATTGTCGTCGGCTCTGATATCGGTAGGTATAAAAGGATTTCGACTAGAGGCTCTATTGGAAGACCGCCGAGGTGTGAAAGGGACCCGTTTAGATGTAAATATAGATAGGTCAGACCCCGGAAAGAGAACGCCAACAGATTTTATAAATATAGTCAACGCAGCACCCATATCGGAATCAGCTAAATCTAAATGCTGCGAAGTATTCAATTTGATTGGGGAAGCTGAAGGCTTTGTACATGCTGAAGATACAGGGAAAATTCATCTTCACGAATTAGGCACCATAGACACAATTATAGATGTCGTCGGTGTTGTGCTGGGATTAGAAATGTTATCTGTGGAGAAGCTTTACAGCTCTCCAATACCTACAGGATCAGGTACGGTGAGAACGGAACATGGCCTTTTGCCGGTACCAGTTCCGGCAACTGCCTACATGTTGGCCTCAAAAAATATACCTTGTTACCCACCGCCGTCGTATATGTCTTCTACTGGCGAAATGGTTACTCCTACCGGCATGGCATTACTTGCTACATTGGCTGACTTTTCACAGCCGGTAATGAATATACATTCCATTGGTTATGGGTTAGGGACTCGAGATCCTGAATCATACCCGAATGTTCTATCTCTTTGGATAGGTGACTTGTCAGTTCCTAAAGACGAAACTAGAATTATCCTATTGGAGACCAATCTAGACGATACCACTGGAGAGACATTGGGATACGTTCAAGAAAAACTTTTTGAATTAGGCGCAAGGGATGTGTGGTTTACCTCCATTCAAATGAAAAAGAATCGTCCAGGGGTTTTATTATCATCTTTGATAGACGAAAGCATGAAAGAAAATATTGTTGATTTCATTATGCTTGAAACTTCCACGCTAGGAATACGAGTGAGACCAGTTGAGAGAATTGAGGCGGAGAGGGAAATAGAAAATTTTGAATCGACTCTTGGGAATGTGAGAATTAAATTAAAAAAGAAAAACGGATTAGTAGTGACCGTCGCACCTGAGTATGAAGATTGTAAAAAAATAGCTTCTGATGATTCAATTCCTCTCAATCAAGTGTTTTTTTTGGTGAAGAAGGAAGCGGAAGATATTTACCTTTAAAATCTATGACGAAATTTCGGGCCTAAATCTGAGATGATTGTGTTGACCATTTGTTTATCAAGCTAGTACAATTTCCTGATTCGACTTGTATGGTGTGCGCTATTGGCTTAAGTTGGACGTTGATTTGACAGGCCAACCGACGCTCCTATGTTAAACTGAAATGCGGTTTATTGGGAGGGTTGGGAGAGTGGTTAAATCCACCAGACTGTAAATCTGGCGCCCGGAAGGGCTACGTAGGTTCGAATCCTACACCCTCCACCACACACAAGTAAAAATAGGTAAATAAAAGAAAAATAGGCCCGCATAGCTCAGTGGAAGAGCGCGTTCTTGGTAAGAACGAGGTCAGCAGTTCAAATCTGCTTGTGGGCTCCAGAGATTCGGAGGAAATAGAATTGGCTAAGAAGGTTTTCGATAGAACAAAGCCTCACTTGAACGTTGGTACGATCGGTCACGTAGACCATGGTAAAACAACTCTAACGGCAGCTATATCTTCAGTATTGGCTTCTGAAGGGCTGGCGGACTTTAGGGCATTCGATACGATTGATAATGCACCTGAGGAAAAGGAACGTGGTGTTACCATCGCTATTACCCACGTGGAATATGAGACTGATACTAGGCATTATGCTCACGTGGATTGCCCAGGGCACGCTGACTATATCAAAAATATGATAACGGGAGCCGCCCAGATGGATGGTGCTATTCTCGTAGTTAGTGCTCCCGATGGCCCTATGCCTCAGACAAGGGAACACATTCTACTGGCTAGGCAAGTTGAGGTGCCCCGAATGGTTGTGGCTCTTAACAAGGTTGATATGATGGATGATGAGGAATTGTTGGAACTGGTGGAATTAGAAATGAGAGAATTACTCTCAGAATATGGATTTCCGGGAGATGACATCCCCTTCGTTAGACTAAGTGCTTTAAAGGCACTTGAAGCCGAAGACAAAGGTAAAGATAGTGAGTGGGGGAAAGGTGTCTGGGAATTGATGGACGCTGTGGATAATTACATCCCAATTCCGGATAGACCTAAGGATCAGCCGTTTCTTATGCCTGTTGAGGACGTGTTTGGCATTAAGGGACGCGGTACTGTGGTAACCGGTAGGGTTGAAAAAGGTATCGTCAATGTTGGACAGGAAATAGAAGTGGTCGGTATTAAAGACACATATACTACTATCGTCACCGGGGTTGAAATGTTTCATAAAACCCTTGACTCAGGAGAACCTGGGGATGCAGTCGGAGTACTGTTGAGAGGGGTTGATAGAGAGGATATAGAAAGGGGTCAGGTACTGTGCGACCCAGGCAGTATAGAGCCACATACTGAATATGAGGCCCAAGTATATGTACTTAGTAAAGATGAAGGCGGTAGGCATACACCATTCTTCAATGGATATAAGCCTCAATTTTATATTCGGACGACAGATGTTACTGGTGAAATACAACTTCCCGACGGAGTTGAAATGATTATGCCTGGTGATAACGTGGAAATGAAGGTTAAGTTGAATAAACCTGTCGCATTGGACGAACAACTAAGGTTTGCGGTGAGAGAGGGAGGGAGAACGGTCGGTTCTGGAGTAATAACCAAAGTTATTGAGTAAAATAATGTTAGATCTAGCCGGATCAGATTATTTAATCTAAATCTGGTTTCTTTTTGTACGAATGTAGGATATATATATGGCCCGTAGAGGGGAAAATCGAATACTTGTCACTTTTGGCTGTACTGATTGCAGGCAAAGGACTTACAACTCCAATAAGAGTCGAAGAAATGACCCTCAGAGGATTGAATTAAAAAAATATTGCCCGAGATGTAGAACTCATACACTTCATAGGGAAGTTAGATAAATTGCAACAGAGAACTGGTCGAACCACTACTAGGAGATCAATAAATTTCCGATTTTTTGGAGAAGTTATTGGAGAACTGCGTAGAGTAACTTGGCCGACGACCAATGAAACTTTCAGATTGACCCTCATGGTGTTGGCTGTGGCCGCAGTTTTGGGAGTCGTTCTTGGAGTGGCCGACCTAGTGTTTGGCTGGATTTTCGACACTATTTTGTAGATGGTGAGTATCAATGATTGAGGAACAAACCGAAAATAGACGCTGGTACATAATACATGCCTACTCTGGTCAGGAAGACCGAGTGAAAAAAAATCTTGAACAACGTGTACAAACGATGGACGTTAAAGACAAGATTTTTCAGGTTATTATCCCTACAGAAGAGGAAATGGAATATAAGGATGGTCAGAAAAAGATCAATCTGAAGAAGATATTCCCAGGATACATTCTTGTCCAAATGGAGATGGATGACGATAGTTGGTATGTGGTTAGAAATACTCCGGGAGTAACAGGATTTGTATCGGCTGAGGATGAAAGTGATAATCGACCAAAGCCCGTTCCATTAGAACAAGAAGAAGTCGACCGTATACTTAATCAAATACGGTCAGACGAGCCCAGAATTAAAGTCGGATTTGCTAGTGGACAGACTATCCGAGTTACTGAAGGTCCATTTATAGACTTTATGGGGGTTGTTGACGAAGTATATCCCGATAGATTGAAAATAAAGGTTCTAGTATCGTTTTTTGGAAGGGAGACACCTGTCGAACTCGATTTTTTGCAAGTGGAAAAAACTTAATAAGGATAAATTTCTCAATTGGCTAAAAAAGTAATAGGATTGATAAAATTGCAAATCGAAGCTGGCAAAGCTACTCCAGCTCCTCCGGTAGGCCCTGCGCTAGGGCAGCACGGGGTTAACATTATGGGATTTGTAAAGGAGTACAACGAGAAAACAGCTTCTATGGCGGGTGCTATAGTGCCTGTAGAGATCACCGTTTTTGAGGACCGGTCCTTTAGTTTCATAATCAAAAGCCCACCAGCCTCAGATTTATTGAGAAAAGCGGCAGGAATTCCAAAAGGTAGTAGTAACCCTTTAGCAGAGAAAGTGGGCACTATACCTCGCAGCAAAGTTAAAGAAATTGCCGAGACCAAGATAAAAGATCTCAATGCAGCGGATGTGGAAGGAGCTATGAAAATTATTGAGGGGACTGCCCGAAGTATGGGGATAGTCGTCGAATAATCTGATCCTAAATAACATAGGATAGTATAAGGAATTCATTATGGCCAAGCGTGGTAAAAGATATGATACGGCAATAGCGGAGATTGATCCGGAATTGGCATATGATCCCAAAGAGGCTGTTTCTATTACAAAAAGAAATGCTACAGCCAAATTTGATGAGACTGTGGAATTGCACTTAAAAACGGGTGCGGACCCTAGACATGCTGAACAGATGGTAAGAGGAATAGCTTTGCTTCCCCATGGTGTTGGTAAGGAAATTCGCACTTTGGTTTTTTGCCAAGGAGATGTGATACAAAGCGCAAAACAGGCTGGCGCAGATCATGTTGGTAATGACGATGTTATAGCCGAAATAGAGAAGGGCTGGCTTGACTTTGATGTTTCCATTGCCACACCCGATATGATGGGAAAGGTAAGTAAGTTAGGTAGAATTCTTGGACGCAAGGGCCTAATGCCTAACCCTAGGACAGGGACAGTTGTTTCGGCAGAAGACATACCTAAGGCAATAGAAGAGGCAAAAAAAGGTCGGGTCGAGTTTAGATTGGACAAAAGCGCTTTGATTCATGTACCGATCGGGAAAGCTAGTTTTGATGAAGATCAGTTGATGGAAAACCTAACTACATTGGTTGACACAATACTTCGTGGTCGGCCGTCTGGAGTGAAAGGACAATTTTTAAGATCCGCCTTTTTAACCTCAACAATGGGACCCAGTGTTCCCATAGATATTGCGGGGATGATGTCTCTTAGAGTAGAATAAGTTCGTTGCCACAGACTGCGGGCTCTGATTTTCAGATTAAAATTTAGCCTGCACAGGCGGGATGTCAGCAAATTTGCTGATTTAATCAACCCGGCTGTGGCCGGGTTTTTTTTTGCCAGCTGAAGTTTTAACTAAATTTTTCGGAGTATAGATATGCCTACTGACAGAAAGGCAGAAGATGTAGATTCACTTATGGAAGCTATGAAGGGTTGTACGATAGCCATATCGACTGATTATTCGGGATTGAATGTATCAGAGATGAGTGAATTTAGAACAACTTTAAGAAAAAACGGAATCACGTACAAAGTTGTTAAAAACACCCTATTTAAAATCGCTGCAGATCAGGCTGAAATGCCGGCTATTAAAGATCTCATCGATGGCACGACAGCAATAGCCTTTGGCTATGGAGATGAGCAAATTCCTGCTAAGGTAATCACTAAATATGTCAAAGATTCAGGAGTAGAATTAAAAATAAGGAATGCTTTGATTGGCGATCAGGCTTTTTCCTCGGATCAGCTGAAAGAGCTGGCCGCTTTACCTGGTAAAGAAGAATTGGCGGCGAAATTGGTTGGGCAATTGCAGGGACAATTAGCCGGATTAGTTCATGTGTTGAATAACCCGCTACTTAGGTTGGCTAGGTCCCTGAATTCCCCGTCTAGTGGTTTGGTAAATGTGCTGAACAGTCGTGTTAAACAGATTTCCTAGGAAGAAACGCAAATTAATAAATAGTTAGGAGAGTATTAGTTATGGCTTTATCTAAAGATGAAATTCTAGAGGCTATAAAGGTATTACCTGTTATAGAGCTGGCTGGATTGGTTAAAGATCTTGAAGAGGAGTTTGGGGTTAGTGCCGCTGCTGCACCTATGGCATTTGCCACCGCACCTACAAACCCTGGGGATTCCGGAGAGGCTGCTGAAGAGGAACAAGATGCATTCACTATTAATCTCAAAGATTTCGGCGAAAATAAAATTAACGTCATCAAGGCAGTGAGAGCTGCTACTTCACTAGGGTTAAAAGAAGCAAAAGACCTCGTAGAAAGTGCTCCTGTTGCGATCAAAGAAGGGGTTGGTAAGGAAGAAGCGGAAAGCGTAAAGAAAGAACTAGAAGATGCTGGAGCCGTAGTAGAGTTACTTTAAGACACACTGAATGTTGTAGATGGGTTTAACGGGTAGTAGGGCGGATCTATTTATATATGGTGCGCCCGTTACCTACTCTCCTCAGAAAAGGGATAGTCTGAGGCCCCTCAGGTAGCACACACACGGTTCCGTTTGGATACTTTTGAGAAAGTAGCTCGGACACCTTCGTCGAAATATCATCCACTGGGAGAAGGTGAGCCCCAACAATCTGATCTAAAGATAGGTTATCTGACTTTATATACACATCATTTTCCATTTGTATTGAGGCCTGTATTTGAACCTGCCATTGATCATGTTTCTGGTAATCTGAGGATTCAATCATATCAATAAGTGATTGTGGTGATACTTGTGATTTGAGTATTTCACCATAAGAACCGTGGGTTGGTATGCCATCTGAGCACTCAGCAGCGCATATAATGCTCCCACCTTTTTTTACAATTTGGTGGGCAGCCGACATCCCTTTCACAGCCTGATATAAGTTCATATCTAAAGGGTAGCCACTGTTGGTGGTGACAACTATGTCAAATGGTTCGGAGACCTCTCTCATGGCGGTGAAATGGGCGAATTCACATGCCGCCTTATGAACCTGAAACATTTCCCCAGCGTAAACACTCGTTATTTTATGATGTTTATTGATAGTGACATCTAAAGTGAAATCTGAAGGGAACAGCGTGGCAATTTCTCTTATGGAATCGTGTATAGGATTTCCGTGGGTTATTCCCCATTTTGAATTGGGGTTGCTAATCATGTCTGAATCATGAAGCCTCATAATGGTTTCAAACCCAGCCAATCCCGGGGCAATCATCTTTGGCCCGCCGCTGAACCCAGCAAAAAAATGAGGTTCCACGAATCCAGTGGTAATCTTGAAATCCTTTTTTATCCAATCAGAGTTTAAAAATATTGGAATATTTTCTTTAGTGACCCCTACCTCCGTTAGATTAGCTCGATTGAAAGCGTCGTGATTTACAATATTATAGCCACCGCCTATGGCTTGTTCACCTAGCATGGATAATAATTCGGAATGAGTGTTTTTACGGTGGGTTCCTGTTGCAATAAAGATGGTAATGTTTGATGGATGAATGTGTTTTAGCTCATTTAAAATAACAGGCAAAATTATTTTGCTGGGCATAGGCCGGGTTATGTCACAAACACTTATTCCTATACTTTGGCCTGGTTCTATGGATTTCCGGAGAGGGAGAATTCCAATTGGATTTCGGAGTGCGGTTTTTATAGCTGCTAGGTCGTCTGGCAACCCCGGTATAAATTGAGGTTCAATTATTGAAGTTTGATCATCAGGCAGATCAATGGTTAGACCTGTTTTACCATATGCCAAATCTATTTTCATACATAGGACCCAAACATATTATTCAATTCTCAAAAGAGCTTCACAAAGATGTGCCGCATCTACCAAATCTGGTATTGTTACGTACTCTCGCACTGTATGCATGCCATGGTCTGCCATACCCACTACCACTGAACTAATTCCATTTAGCCTAAATACATTACCATCAGTTCCGCCTCCCGATGGTTTCATGCTGGGTTCTAACCCAAGAGCTTTTAGGGTTTCCTTGACTCTCATTGTGGCTGGATCATCGTCAGTCAAGGTATAAGTTTCAAATTCTACGTGTAAATGGTTATCTATTGTCGCTTCAGGGAATAGGGTTTCCACTTCTTTTACGACGTCGGTTATCTGAACTCTTAATCCATCTAAGTTTTCTATACTTGTACTACGAAATTCCCCGCGAATTGTAGTTGTCTCAGGTACCGTATTCCTGACTGTCCCACCTTCAATAGTTCCCACATTTACTGTCGTAGTTTCATCCAATCTCCCTTGTGGGAGTCGTGTGATAATTTCTGAGGCTATCTTAATAGAAGAAAGGCCTTTTTCCGGTTCCACTCCTGCATGAGCAGCTCTGCCGGTGATTTCTATATCAAATCCTACATAAGTTGGACTCGATGCAGTTATTTGGCTTACCGGTCCCTCTCCATCAAATACGATCGCTTCCTTGGCGGTTATTAAATTAAAATCTAGGTTGCGAGCCCCTACCAGGCCTATTTCTTCCTCCCTGGTAAAGGCAAGTTCTACTGGATGATATTCAACGCCGTCTTCCATAATCGATTCTAAGGCTTCAAGAATGGCCGATATTCCAGCTTTACAATCTCCCCCCAAAATAGTGGTTCCGTCTGACACAATCTTGTCGCCTTCCACAGATGGATTTATTCCCCTTCCTGGTTCCACTGTGTCTAGATGGGCTGACAGGAGAATTGGATTCGGCCTTCCGTCCGATGCAACTAGGTTTCCATATGCGTCTCTCATCGTTTTAAAACCTAATGTTTCCAATCGGGAGGAAATATTGATAGCCATATTTTCTTCTTCACCTGAAGGGCTATCAATTCTTGCTATATCGCAAAATGTTTGTACGAGTCTTTCTCTTTTAATCATGTTTAAGCTCTTATGTGTAGATTCTTTTCAGCAACAATACTAATATATGTATTTAATAAGGTCGATATTTATTGGAAATAGGCATTCTGCGATCTCTACCGAAGTTCTTAGAAGTTATCTTGATACCCGGAGCCGATTGACGTCTTTTGTACTCATTTATGTCTACAAGTTTCAATATTTCAGCTATAGTGTCAGGATCAAATCCAATATTTAGAATCTCATTAATTCCAAGATCTTGTTCTATATATTTTTCCAATATAGCGTCCAAAATATCGTAATTAGGTAGAGTATCTGAATCCTTTTGATTGAATCTTAATTCCGCGCTAGGAGGTTTGGTTAAGACAGAATCGGGAATTAAATCGTATCCATGTTTCATATTAATATAGCGGCAAATTTCGTACACCATGCCTTTGGGTAAGTCTTTTATTACTGAGAATCCTCCTGCCATGTCCCCATAAATGGTTGCATATCCAACAGCCATTTCACTTTTGTTTCCGGTAGTTAATACTAGAAAACCAAATTTATTAGATAATGCCATCATTATATTGCCTCTGATTCTAGATTGGAGGTTTTCCTCTGCGACCCCCCATTCGGTTCCTTGAAATTGATCACTGAGACCTTTTTCCATGGATTGAAGAATTTCCTCAATTTGAATGGTGTCCATTCGTATTTCTAGATTGTCAGCCAGTTGTTTGGCATCAACTTTGCTCCCAATGGAGGAAAATTTGGAAGGTAAAGATATCCCCCTCACATTTTCCGAGCCTAAAGCCTCTACTGCAATTGCGGCGACCAAGCTAGAGTCAATACCTCCTGATAGAGCAATTAGAACCTTTGTGAACCCACATTTTCTTACGTAATCTCGTGTTCCTAATACTAAAGCTCTGTAAATCTCTTCCTTCTGGCCAATTATGCTAAGTGGAGGTGATGAAACACTAGGTGAGCCCTCTTTTATGGACCCTGGTAAGAGCACTTGTTTTATCTCGTTAATGGATTCCGATGTAGGGCTGGGCTTATATGTTGGAAGATCAAGTTCATAAATATATGTATTTTCTTCGAATTGATTTGCTCTCATGAGTATGTTGCCTCCAGGATCAACTATTAGGCTACCCCCATCAAATACAAGTTCGTCTTGCCCTCCAACCATGTTTATATATGCGATGAAGATGCCATTGCTTTTTGCTCTTTCGATCAAGATGTTTTCTCTTTGAGATCTTTTCCCCAAGCTGAAGGGGGAGCCATTGATATTAATAATCAAAGACGCCCCATTATCACTTTGAGTATCACTCGGTCCGGGTGAAAACCAAATATCTTCACATACATTTACCCCGAACCTCACTTGACCTAAGTCGTATACCGGAATATCAGATCCCTCGGTGAAATAACGTTTTTCATCAAAGACTCCGTAATTCGGCAGATGTATCTTTTGATAGCTATCAACGATTTCATGGTTGCTGGCTATCGCTGCAGAATTGTAAATTTTGTCTTCTACACGTTCAGCAAACCCGAATATAGCTGTTATTTCACCTGTAGCCCGAGCTATTTTTTCGGCAGCATCTATGTTGTCTTTTATAAAATCATGTTTAAGTAACAGATCTTCCGGCGGATAGCCAGTCACAGCCAGTTCTGGGAAAGCGATAATGTCAATTTCTTTCTGCTCTGCTTTCTCTATATGGTGAATGATGACGTCAGTGTTATGACCTAAATCACCAACTGTAGGGTTGATCTGGGCTAATGCCAAACGTAAGGTAGCCATTTCTAATATGGTCCATCAACATAAATTTAAACAAAATATCATAGAAGCTATTCTACTGTAATTGGTGCTGATTTAGGCTTTAGATTCTACCAATTTGCGTATTCTATCTATGGCTTGGAGTAGGTTTTTCGTGGAGTTCGCAAAGGATATCCTTATATAACCGGTACCGTACTGACCAAATGATTCTCCCGCCAAAACGGCTACACCGGCCTCTTCTAGAGCCCTATTAGCAAATTCAGAGCTAGTCATACCGGTTCCCTCTATGTTGGGGAATGCATAAAAAGCACCTTTGGGTAAAGCACATGTTATCCCGTCGATTTTATTTAACCCATCGACCACTATAGACCTTCTCTTTTTGAATTCTTCAACCATTAATAATGAATCTTCTTGAGGCCCTTCGGTTGCTTCAATGGCGGCTCTTTGGGTGAAACTAGCCGTGCATGACACACTGTTGGTCACCAACCGTGAAATAGGTTCAACCAAGTCACCTGGGAAGATACCGTAACCGATTCTCCAACCAGTCATAGCGTAAGTTTTAGAGTAGCCATCGAGTATTATTGTTCTATCTATCATGTCAGGGAAACTTGCGATACTGTGGTGGGTTCCTTCATAAAGGAAGCGGGAGTATATTTCATCAGATAAAACTGTAATGTCATTTTCCTTGGCTAGTTTCGACAAAGCCTCTAAATCTTTTTTGTCTATCACGCTTCCACATGGGTTATTAGGAGAATTAACAATCATCAGTTTTGTTTTTTCAGATATTTGGGTTTCCACCTCTTTGATGTTTAAATTGAAAGAGTTTTCTTCTCCAAGCCTCATTGGTACCGCTGTCCCACCGCAAAATTCAATCATGGATTCATAAATGGGGAATCCGGGGTTCGGGTAGAGTACTTCATCCCCATTTTCTATCAGCGCTAGCATTACGAAAAACATTATTGGCTTACCGCCTGGGGTGACAATTACGTTTTCTTTTTTGACGCTTATATTCCTGCTATTGGAAATGTCTTTTGCTATCGATTCTTTTAAATCAGCGTATCCAGGAGAAGGATTATATGAGGTAAACCCATCAGATAATGCCTGCTTTCCAGCCTCTACGATGTTGGTGGGAGTATCAAAATCAGGTTCCCCGATTTCGAGATGAATGATATGTCTTCCTTTGGCTTCTAACTGTTGGGCTTTGGCTAGTACTTCGAATGCGGTTTCTGTTCCAAGACGACTCATTCGCTGAGCTAATTTCATATGGGGTGGAATCTCCATTTCTACAGTTAGATACGATTAGTATACAACGACTCAAAGGTTACTACTACAATGGGCCGATTGATCCAATCATATGGCATTATTTGATATCCTAGATGCGGCATTGAATATTTACCATGCCAGGAGGACTAAGTGAACGTTTATTTGGGAGTCCCACGAGGGTTTTGTGCTGGGGTGGTTCGTGCAATAGATATTGTCGAACTGGCCCTTGAAAAATATGGACCTCCGATATATGTGAAACATCAAATAGTTCATAATCCATACGTTGTGAATGATTTAGAATCCAAAGGCGCGATAACAGTCGAAAATGTAGATGAAATTCCGAGAGGAGCGAAGGTGGTTTTTTCGGCCCATGGTTCTCATCCAGAAGATTTTAAGAAGGCAAAAGAACAAGGGTTACAGGTTTTGGATGCAACCTGCCCTCTTGTGATTAAGGTTCATAACGAAGCAAAAAAATATCACCGAGAAGGTAGGAAAATAATATTGGTTGGACATAAAGGCCACCAGGAAGTTAAAGGAACTACCGGACAAACAGATATGGAAATTGTAGATGATAGAGAAGAATTTGTATCTCCAGAATGGGATAATTCCATCCCCGTGGCCGTTTTGACCCAGACCACACTTTCTGTAGATGATACTCAAAATTCAATTCGTAATATTCAAAATTCCTTTAGTGACGTATTAGTTAGGAATGACCTTTGTTATGCCACTACCAACAGGCAAATGGCAGTAAAAGAAATTTCTAATCATGTCGAGGTATTTTTGATAGTGGGTGCCCAAAATAGCTCTAACTGTAACCGGTTAAAAGAGGTTGCGGAATTGAACGGAGTACCTGCTTTTTTGATTAATAGTGTAGAAGAACTTGATCCAAAATGGCTTGCTGATGTGGTAAATGTAGGCATAACCTCTGGTGCATCTACTCCAGACTCACTGGTGAGGGGTATTATCGATTTCATTAACCCTAACAAATTAATTGAAATGGGGGGCGAAGAAGAAAATATAACTTTCACCTTGCCTAAAGAATTAAGGGGTATAAGGAACGCATAAATTGGAAATAAGAATTGAAAGTCTGATTAGGGGAGCCCAAGAGGCTGAAGGAGTCGTCGTGGTGATCGATGTTTTTCGTTGTTTCACTACAGAGGCGGTAGCCTTTGCAAACGGTGCAAAAGAAATCATTTTGGTTGCTGAAATAGAAGAGGCTTTTGAACTTAGGCGTAAGGGTGTGGGGGATGTTTTGATGGGGGAAGTTGGAGGTAAAAGACCGGAAGGATTCGATTTCGGAAATTCTCCATCTGAATTAAAAAATGTCGATCTGACCGGCAAAACAATTATCCAGTCCACACGGGCAGGAACGGTAGGTGTCACCGCGGCTTCTAACGCAGATGTCATCTATGGAGGTTCATTTGCCGTAGCAGATGCTACGGTAACCAACATCCTTTCGGCAAAGCCAGAGATAGTCACCTTGGTAGCCATGGGATGGGAAGGTAGGGTAAGAGCAGATGAAGATGAACAATGTGCTCTTTATTTACGAAATACCATGCAAGGCAGAAACCCTGACCATAATGCCGTAAGATCGTTGGTTATAGCTGGTGAAGAGTCACAGAAATATGAAATTCCTAAATACCCTCAGTGGCCCATTGAAGACCGCGAAATGGCCTTGGATGTAAATTCACATCCATTTGCTCTTTTGATTAATAAAGAAGATGACTATTTCGTATCTAGGCCTGAAAATATAGTAAATAATGGGACTCTTTAATGAACTATAGAAAATTAGGAAAATCTGGGTTGGAGGTTTCAATCATCGGCCTCGGGGCTAATAATTTTGGAGGCAGGTTAGATTATGAGAGTTCGGATTGTGTTATCAGCCAATTATTTGATGTTGGAATCAATTTGATTGACACTTCAAATAGCTACGGTAATACCTTGTCAGAGGAATATATAGGAAGGTCCCTAGAGGGTAGACGTGAGAAAGCCGTAATAGCTACTAAGGTTTCAAGTCGTATGTCAGAAGGCCCTAATCAAGCTGGCAATTCCAGAAAACATATAATAGAGCAAGTTGAGAATAGCTTGACTCGCTTGCGGACCACTTATATAGATTTGTACCAAATTCATTGGTGGGACTCCACTACACCCATAGAAGAGACCTTGAGAGTTTTGGATGATTTGGTCACCCAAGGCAAAATAAGGTATTTTGGGTGTTCGAATTTTTCTGCATGGCAGGTTTGTGAGTCTGTATGGACTTCCAAGGAACTTGGAATCCAGACTTTTATAAGTGCCCAACCACACTACAGCATGCTGGAAAGAACTGTAGAGCGTGAACTGATTCCTTTTTGTGAAAAATATGAAGTCGGAATTCTTCCATATTTCCCGCTAGCCAACGGGTTTTTGACAGGGAAATACAGGAAAAATTCTCCGCCTCCAACAGGATCCAGATTGGAATCCGACAATAGGGGATTGTTTACTGAGGATAATTATGCGTTACTTGAAAAGTTGATTAGCTTTTGCAAAGAAAGAGATAAAACTGTTTTGGATTTAGCGTTCGCTTGGCTACTTTATAACGGTGATATTAGTTCAGTAATAGCCGGTGCAACCAAACCGGAACAGGTTATCTCTAATGCTGCCGCCGCAGATTGGCAGCTGACTGACGAAGAATATGAAGAGGTCACCCAATATCTTCCTTAAATTATATTAGGGTTGGTTTGCCAGATTCAGGAGTTACCTCAAAAACATTAAGGGCGCATGCCAGCATTCCATAATAACCGATGGCGGCTGTTAATTCTGTGACACCCTGTTCTCCGTACTTAGAGACAGCTTGTTCAAACGTTTCTTGGTCCACTTTTTTATCATTTATTAATTGCCTTGCATACCGTATTATCAGCGAGTAGTTGGGGGCTACCTCGTCTGTGGAAATTCTTTCATTTATTACGTTTACAACTTCTTGGGCTACCCCGGCTTCTATAGCTATTGGTACGTGAGCTGCCCATTCATAGTTACAATTCATTTCCCGAGCAGCTGTAATGATTGCGACCTCCCTCTCATCGTCTTCAAGTAAAGATTCAAAGCGTATGTACGCCCCAAGATGCGCCGCTCTTCCGGCAATCTCTGGGCTGTGTAGCAACACGGAGAATGGGCCACTTATTCTTCCTCTGGAAGAAGCTATTGAATCAAATATTCCATGATGTTCATCCGATATTTCATTTTTTGACGTTATTTGCTTTATCCTAGCCATACTAGTTATCTCTAATTTTCTACTTTAGAATTCATCTTTCTTAAAATTACGCATCCGGTAATTATCATCACTGAGATAATTGATGTTATGAGTGCAGTACTCGAAATACCTGCTATAAACCTTGAAATCGCTATTTTCCCAATGCTGGTGACTTGCTGAAGCACCAATGATTCAGTGGCCAAGAATTGAGGTGCGATTTGTCCGCTGGTTTGTGATGCGATTTGATCTATTTGTACATGAATGATTGGCTCTGCTACAGACGAGTAAATTGGACCCCAGATTACATATACCAGAAATGATGCAATTAACATGGCTATAGCAGCCCACATGAGTCTCTGATTCCATCCTCGCCCACCTAAAAACCCCACTAGAGCTGCTATTAGAATAGTCGGTATGTAAACTGCCAAATTAAACATGTGTACTAACTTCAGTATGTCTCGAAGTTGGTCAAGCATTGATAGTGTTTGACCACCATCGGCAGTTATTGTTTCAATATGGACCCTAAAATCTTGATCGTTATATTGAATTCCCTTTGATAGAGAATTTCTAACAGCAGTAACCTGATCCCAAGAATTGTCGCCTGCACCTTGTTTGATAAGGCTTTCCAAATCAGTTTGCCTGAAGGTATAGCCTTCTCGCATAATAGCCCTACCTTGATCGAAAGAATCCAATGCTTTGGGGGGGACTACCTGCCTCAAGGAGTCTTGATCAAATTCAATTGAGTTAGGAATCGCATTTATAATCTGGGGCCTTACTGCCGATATAACTGTGGTTATGTATGCTTCAGTATAACTTTGCATTTGCCGTTTAAGGGCTGGGTCCGCTGGGTAGCATGACGGAAGTCCTCCGATGGGATTGCTCAATATATTAACGACTTCATCAGGGTCACAATCCGGTAAGCTGTCTAATTTACCGTTTAACTTTTGCTCAGCGAGGGCCATCAAATCACTAACCGCCTCTTCTTTGTTTGGCTCTATGTCAATTGAGATGGCAAATTCATCAGTTCTACCGACCAAATAAGGGGTGGCATTATCAAGTATTGATTCAGTTGTTTTTTGCATCCAGGAAGGTGGGGCTGTCTTTTTTATTATTGCTGATATTTCCTCGTCAGTCATTTCCACACCGTAGGGTAATTTTGCAGTGTTACCTATTGAAGAGGATATATTTGGAGCAATTGAGCCTTCAAATAATGCTTCATAAGCGTTAGCCTCAGCCAATAAAAATTTGACTTCCGCGACTGCTACTTCAATCCGATCGTCTACAGTTATTATGACCGCGAAAGTATCGTTAGTTCCTACTGCGTAGGGAACCACTTCACCAAGTACTGAATCTATTTGCCCGGTGAGCCACGCTTTAGATATTATTTTTTGGATCGAACCCATTAGTTGGTCCTCGTTAACAGAGACGCCAAAAGGTAATTCGTTTTTTGACGCTTCGGACACAACTGGGCGCACTTGATTTTCCATTACCAGTTTATAAAGATCACTTTCATTTAATATAAAAGTTATTTGATTAGAAGCTGCTTGGACTCTTTCATCTATCGGTATCGAAATGGTGAATTCGTCACTCCTTCCAGTTACGTAGTCGCCAACCCCTATGACAGCGGATTCAAAATTGGATTGCAACCACTCGGGTGGGATAATTTCGTTTATCGAGGTGAGGATAATTTCATCGGACAATCCACTCTGCTCGATAATAGGGTTGCTATTTGCTTTCCGTACGTCTTTTAGTGCTGTTTTGGGCAAATCAGTTAGTAGAAATTGGTAGATGTTAGACTCGGCTAAAGTTTCCAGGTAAAAAGATGGATTGATGAGATTGGAAGCTGTCTGATGGGCTAGAACACCAACTTGAAAGGTGATGAAGGCCATGATTATGAAAGGCAAGGCGATTATTCTACGTACCCAAATCATTGCAACTCCATTGCTAACAAAGTTTGAATCAGGAAACTAAATCAGCATTATTAGAACTCTGACATTCAGTTTTTGTGGCTCACGGCCACGGTTATCTAGTAACTTCAACCAACTCCATGGAATCCTACTTCTACATTATCTCCAGTGACCATAACTGGAGTTATTCTTTCTCCTCCAGTTAATTCTTCTACTTTTTCCCAGAGTTCCGGATTCAGAGCCAGATTTATTTCTTCGAAATCTAGTGCCAAATCTATAAGTTCTTCTTTTAAGGCGTCTGAATAAGTACAGTCTGGACTAGTGTATAAAACTATGGTCTCTGACATAAAACACCTCTGATGCTAGTCGTAATTTATTTTGTCGGCAAAATTATATTACTAAATCGGCGGTTGTGGTTTTTTATTTAGGGGTTGCGGAATTTTATCGGCCATAATTTTATAACAAATTCCTCTAATATATGCTCATATTTAATATTTCCAAGTTCGCGGCTGTCCAAACTTCCTGTAAGACGATTATCTGACAGAACAATTACCGAATCATCCTCCAGAGTCCAATCAAATTCCTCTTTAATACCCATTGTTCTGGGTAATCCTTCTATATATGGTTCCTTTAAACTTTCCTCGTTTAGGTAGATAGACCCCTCCCTAATTTTTAAACGGTCATGTTTTATTGCTATCACTCTTTTTATTAATGTATCCGCGCAATTTATTGGATTCCTGAATGTCACTATCTGGCCGCGATAGGGGAATTTAAAAGTCTTCGTTAATATTAAAACATTATGGGTTAATGTTGGTTCCATACTGCGATTTTTTACCCTTCTAATATGAAACATAGAACCTTTGTAATCCCCATTTGTTGTCTTGTTGCCTTGGACAGTAATTTTCTGTATCTTAACAGTCAGAAACTGGTTAATAGGTTTCTGATATAAATTAAAGTTTTGGGCCTTGGAGAGCAAGGCCAGTCTTAAGGAAGGTTGTTTATGAAAATCATTTCAAGACTTTTTGGAGATGTACAAGCCCACTGTGATGTTCCATGTGGTATATACGACCCAATTAGTGCAAAGATAGCAGCGCAGACGGTTCTGAAAATGGCTATGAGACTTGAGGCCGTGGATTTTTCTAACGGTGCCCCAGATCCCGGGATGCCTAATTCAGTAGCACGGTATGTGGCGGTTAAGGAAGAGCATGCTCAGGGAGTTAAAAACGAACTTAATATTCTTTGGTCAGACTACTTCAAACCGGAGCATCTTTCTGATTACCCAAATCTCCACGAATTGTTCTGGAACGCGGACAAATTAGCGGGTGCCAATAAGCAGGGGGTAAGTTCATCTTCAGCGAAGGAATTGGTTGATGCAGTAGATGGAATTGCTAAGATTTTTTGGGCCACAAAAGGAGTCGACTATAGCGACCCTAACGCTGATGTTCGGTTTGGCGCATAGATAATTCTGTTCTAAAAATTTAGGGTGTCCACTGGAAACAGGCACCCTAAATTGTAATTATGATTTGTAGTTATCACGGGGGGGGCTGAAAATATCCAAGGCTCGTGGAGGTTTGGATCCTGCCACAACCCTGTGTTCTATACCACCGGGGATAATGTAATATTCTCCCTTTTTCACCTTTTTGGACTCAGTTCCAATCGTGAATTCAAACTCTCCTTCAAGCACCATACCGGCTTGTTCGTTGGGATGACTGTGCAAAGGAACTTCAGAACCTGGATCTAATTCGACGAGACTCATCATTATTTTTTCTCCCCACATGGTTTTTAACTTCACTCCAAGTGCAAGTTCTCGCTGATTAGCATCTTTGGCGCTATAGAAATAATTCATAAAATTTCCCTTTCTGAGGAATTAGTCATTTTCTTGCTCTAGCATCTTGCAGTGAAAGGCAAGAGGCTATCATGTTGTTGATCGGAGTGGGGATGCCAAGAATTCCCCCCTCTCTACTGACTGCGCCATTTATCGCGTTAATTTCCATGGGCTTGCCGGCTAATAGATCTTGATGCATTGACGATACCAGATCATTTTTGTGAGTTTCCAGGTAATCAATTGTATTTTGGACAGTATCCTCAGAAAAATTTGGAACCAATTTAGATGCCACCAAAGCCGTTTCACGGACAAGGCCTCTGGTCATGTTTCGTGTTAAAGGATTGTTCATTACTTCCTTAAATGGAGACCTGGTTATACATGTCATACCGCTCAAAGCGCTAATGAATATCAATTTTTGCCAAAGGTCATCAAGTATATTTTCTGACACTACGAAATCAATATTAGAATTTTCAAACATCTTTGAAAGTTCTTTTATCCGATCTTCCTGTAGGTCAGATTGCTTGCCAAAAGTTATACGGCATCCACCTCCGTGTTCGAATATCTCTCCAGGGTCACCTTTGGAAGCTTCGACATAGGCTGCTCCCAAAACGACTTTTTCACTACCAAACTTTTGGCTTAAAAATTCTTCGCTTCCCAGACCGTTCTGCAAGGTCAAAATGGTAGTGTTATCTGAAATTGAACTAGCAATGATTTCACCGGCCTCGTCATTCTGGTATTCCTTTACACAGAAGATAACCAGATCAGCTTGATATCCTTGAGGGGGCTCCTGGTAAGCTTTAGACCTGCACACATAGTTCCCGCTGGTGACACTTTTTACGGAAAGTCCATATTCTTGGATTTTCCGTAAATGCTCTCCTCGAGCCACAAACGTGACCTCATTAGAAGTTGATAAAACTGAGCCAAAATAACCACCTACAGCTCCAGCAGCCATTATCAATATATTCATGCTACCTCCTACCATGGATAACGGGAATTATATTCATAGTGTACACATAACCCCACTTTTTCGAGGAGTAGTTTGCTTGTGTTAGACTGCATCGAATTAAGATTAATTGCCTAGGAGATAGAATATGAAATTCGGACTTCTGTATGAAATGCAGCGTCCCCACAACGACTTTAAAGTTGATTATTCATCTTTAATTGATGAAACTATCGAACAATGTCGTTTGGCCGATGAGGTGGGGTTTGATCATTTATGGTTTGTAGAACATCATTTTTTGACAACCTTCTCTGGGTCCTCTGCACCCGAAGTGATAATTTCTGCCTTATCAAGGCTGACGAAAAAAATTCGGATAGGGTTTGGTGTGGTTGTTCTGCCCAATCATCATCCAATACAAGTTGCAGAACGAATATCTATGGTCGACCATCTTTCAGGCGGCAGAGTGGAATTTGGGGTTGGGCGCAGCAGCCCGTATGAGCAACTAGGCCTAGGAATCGATCCTAGGGATACCCGAGAAATCATGGAAGAATCTTTGAATATCATCCCTAATATTTGGCAGACGGAAGGATTATTTTCACATAAGGGTAAACATTTTGACATTCCTGAAAGGGAGATATTACCCAAACCCAAACAGTCTCCTCATCCTCCAATATGGATGGCATGCACGCAGGCTAGTAGTTATGAAATGGCAGCTGAAAAAGGAATAGGCGTTTTGTCATTTGGATCTGGTGCTCCCGCGGGGATGAAGGAACATGTGGAGAATTACAGAGAGAATATTAAAAATGCAAACCCCGTTGGTGGATTCGTAAACAATCAATGGGCTAATTTCACATTAGGACATTGTGGGTATGATGATCAAGAAGCCAAAGAAATTGGAGCTACTGCTATTAAGGAATTTTTTGGACCTAACCGACCATACACCGCTGATAGAGCAGATGTGTATGAAAAATTATTAGACTCATGGGGAGGAGTACCCGAGCATTTGCAGGCGAATTTTTCAAGATTTTTGGGAGATGAAGAAGATCTAGGAGGAGGAGGAGCTCCAAGAGCTATGTTAGGAGAGATGCCTGCAGAACTTTTGGCTGAACGAGGGGTAATAGTCGCTGGTAATCCTGAATCGTGCATAGAATCTGTCCGTCGCCATGAGGAAATTGGTGCAGACCAACTTCTTTTAATTATGCAGTCTGACCAAGTTTCTCATGAAAAAGTTATGACCTCAATTGAGCTGTTTGGAAAAGAGGTGATACCGGCGTTCCAGTAGACACCATGCGGTATAATTACTTTACTTAAAAGGCGTAGAACAGGAATAGTAGCTACTTAGCGATACTAAGAGAGCCGGGTAAGCTGAGAACCGGTGTAAGCGCAGGTAGTGAATGGACCTGGGAGCTGCTGTTTGTCAATCCATTGAGGTTGATTAATGGACGGATAGGCCCCGTTAAAAGAGCCGGGAATTAAATTCCATAGAGTGTCTCTTAGTTAATAAGAGGAATAAGGGTGGCAGCGCGGTAATACAACCGCCCCTTTCGAGGGGCGGTTTTTTTTTGAAAATAATTGTAGGATCAAAATGAAAGAAATAAAAAGAGTTTTTAGCGGGGTACAGCCAAGTGGTGATCCTCAATTGGGGAATTACCTGGGTGCATTTAAAGGTTGGGTGGACCGGCAGTCAGAAAAGGAGAATTTTTTTTGTGTGGTTGACCTTCATGCCTTGACGGTAACCCCGGATCCAGAGCAACTTGTGTCTCAAACTAGAGATCTTGCAGCAATTTTATTCGCGTGTGGGTTGGATCCTAAAAAGAGCACATTGTTCGTTCAAAGTCATGTTTCAGCCCATGCTGAAGGATGTTGGCTTTTAAATTGTGTGACACCTCTGGGTTGGCTGGAAAGGATGACACAGTTTAAGGACAAATCAGAAGGTAGGGACAGTGTATCGACAGCCTTATTGGATTACCCGGTATTGATGGCTAGCGACATTATTCTCTATGATGCCCACGAGGTCCCTGTTGGGGAGGATCAGAAGCAGCATGTTGAACTGGCAAGAGACATAGCCAACAGATTTAACAGCATTTACGGGGAAACGTTTGTTGTGCCTGAACCTGTGATACCGGATATTGGTGGTCGTGTTATGGGTCTTAATGACCCTATGGTAAAAATGTCTAAAAGTTATTCTCACATAAGAGGTCACGCCGTTCGAATGTTAGACGACCCAAAGGAAATAGAAAGATCTTTTATGCGTGCCGTTACTGATTCAGAAAACGAAATTCGGTTTTCTGAAGAGGAAGAAAAGGCAGGGGTTAATAATTTGCTAGGCATATATAAAGTCATTACAGGGAAGAATAAAAAAGAGGTTGAACGAGACTTTGAGTCGGCCAGAGGATACGGGGATCTAAAAAAGACAGTAGCAGAGGTTGTTATAGAAAAGCTTACTCCCATACGTGAACAATATGAACACCTGATGGATGACGTTGCTGAATTGGATAGATTGTTGGTTATTGGGGCTGAGCATGCAGCCTCAGTATCGATGCCCAAAGTTCACGAAATGAAAGAAAAAATGGGACTAATCGTACCATGATTAGAATAACCCATCTGACACCAAGAATCATGGAGTTCCAATATGTATTTCCCTAGATTATCTGAGGTAAAAAAAATGAGTTCTCAGGGCAATCTTGCACCTATATACAGGGAGATTAGTGCAGATCTAGAGACACCTGTGTCAGCCTACCTAAAGGTTGCTCGTGCTCCTTATTCTTTTTTGCTGGAAAGCGTGGAAGGGGGAGAACATTTAGCTCGATATAGTTTTATTGGAACTGAGCCAGAGGACGTAATTGAGACTGGACCCGGAAGGAAAGATGGAGAGGTAGATCCCCTTAAATTAGTGGAATCTATTCTATCGAAATATGAGGTGGTTGACTCTGGATACCTACCTCGCTTTATGGGAGGAGTCGTGGGATATCTTTCTTATGAAGTTGCTCGTTATTTTGAAGATATCCCCTACGGCAACAAAAATGTTCTTGACGTTCCGGAATCAGTCTTCATGCTGACAAAAACCTTCCTGGTTTTTGACCATGTTCGACATATGATCCAAGTTGTAAGCCACGTTAAATTGGATGGTATGATTGAAGATGAATACGTGAAAGCCATTGAGCGAATTGATGAGGTTATAGAGAGGCTTAACTCACCACTTGATCCTTCTGATATTCCTGCGAAATCTGGGTTTGGATCTGGAGATAAAATTTCCAATATGACCCCTGAATACCATCAATCTATGGTTGAGGATAGTCAAAAATATGTGGTGGATGGGGATGCCATCCAAGTTGTCGTTTCGCAACGGTTTTCAAGGCCTACTTCGGCTCATCCTTTTCATATTTATCGCTCTCTTCGGGCGATAAACCCTTCTCCATATATGTATTATCTCAATTTGAATGGATTTCAAATTGTTGGAGCTTCACCAGAAATGTTGGTACAAGTAGAAGATGGTCTGGTTTCTACACATCCAATAGCAGGAACCCGCCCAAGGGGGGATAATCCGGAGGAAGACCGTAGATTAGAAAAGGAATTGCGTTACGACGAAAAAGAGAAGGCTGAACATCTAATGCTATTAGATCTTGGTAGAAATGATATCGGCCGGGTCAGCGAACCGGGAACGGTACAGGCGGTCGAAATAATGGGAATAGAAAGATATTCCCATGTTATGCACTTAGTGTCCCACGTGGAAGGGAAATTAAAATCAGAATATTCAAATTTCGACGCTCTTAGGGCGTGCTTCCCTGCAGGGACTGTATCCGGTGCACCCAAAATAAGGGCTATGGAGATAATTGCAGAACTGGAAGAGGATTCAAGAGGTCCCTACGCCGGAGCAGTTGGCTATTTTGATTTTGTAGGAAATATGGATACTGCCATCACAATAAGGACGCTAGTTTTCAAAGATGGGGTGGCGCATTTTCAGGTAGGAGGAGGGATAGTCTATGATAGCGTGCCAGAGATAGAATTTTATGAAACGATTCATAAGGCCGAGGCCCTAATGAGAGCCATTGAAGATGCCGAAAACAAACTGGGTGCTCATTAAATGATTTTATTGATAGATAACTACGACAGCTTTACCTACAATTTGTATCAGTATCTCGCTGAGTTGGGAGCTGAAGTTTCTGTTGTTCGAAATGACAAGATCACGCTGCAAGAAATAACTAAAATGGGGCCTGAAAAAATAGTTATATCGCCAGGCCCATGTACTCCTGATAAGGCCGGTATTTCAAACGATGTTATAAAATATTTTGGTCCAACCGTACCAACACTAGGGGTGTGTTTAGGTCATCAATGCGTGGGGTATTCTTATGGTGGGGTGGTCGGTAGCGCTGGAGAAATAATGCACGGTAAGATCTCTGCGATACATCATGATGGCAAAGGAGTGTTTAACGGATTACCGAATCCATTCAATGCGGTTCGTTACCATTCACTTGCAATATTTAAGAAAGATATTCCTGATGATTTGGAAGTTACCGCTTGGACTGAAAACGGATTAATAATGGGCGTTAGGCATAAAGATCATCCTGTAGAAGGGATACAGTTTCACCCTGAATCTATTATGACTGAAAACGGGAAGGAACTTTTGGGAAATTTTTTGAAGTATTAATGCCTTTCAAAGGATCTAATTATGATCAGTAATTTGATAGAAAAACTGGTTCAAAAAGAAAATCTTACATTTGATGAAGCTGTTTCTGCTATGACTTCGATAATGGATGGGGAAGCTACTCCCTCACAGTTTGGCTCATTAGTCACCGCTCTTCGAATGAAAGGAGAAACAGTGGAAGAGGTTTCGGGCATGGCTTCTGTAATGCGGACAATGTCGTTACATGTGGATACGGAAAATGATCTAGTTGATACATGCGGTACTGGAGGTGACGGATTTGGAACATTTAATGTGTCTACAGCCGCGGCTTTTGTAGCGGCTGGCGCGGGTGTAAAGGTTGGTAAACACGGTAATAGGGCTATGTCTAGTAAAAGTGGAAGCGCAGATGTACTAGAGGCTTTAGGGGTGAATATTCAATTGAATTCACAGCAAATCGCAGACTGTATAACCGAGACCGGATTTGGATTCATGTTTGCTCAATCTTTTCATCCGTCGATGAAATATGCCGCTGCGCCCCGTAGGGAAATGGGTATTCGGACCGTTTTTAATATTCTAGGCCCACTCACAAATCCTGCAGGTGCAGCTCGCCAGCTTATTGGAGTCGCAGATCCGTTATTCGGGGAACTCATGGCCAAGGTCCTGGGCAAATTAGGTAGTAAAAAGGCATTGGTGGTACACGGTGATGATGGACTGGATGAAATAACCATATCCACTAGCAGTTCTGTGTGGGAACTTGAGGCTGGGAAAGTTAGTAGTTATCGGATAAAACCCGAAGATTTCGGAATAGCAGTCTCATCTCTGGAAAACATAAAAGCAGGTAACGCTGAGGAGAGTGCCAAGGTAATTCGAGGCGTATTGGCAGGAGACCCAGGACCTTCAAGAGACATTGTTGTAATGAATGCTGGAGCGACTCTTTTTGTTGCAGGGATATCCGATACTTTAAATGAGTGCATGTCAATCAGTGAAAATTCTATAGATTCTGGCAAAGCGATGAAATCTTTGAATGAACACGTAAAATTTAGCAATGCGATGTAGGGCCCGATGATAAACCCTGATACCCCTGACATATTGAAAAAAATTGTCAAAATTAAACAAGAAAGATTGAAAGCACGTAAGAAGGAATTACCTAGGCAAGAAGTAGAGAGGTTGATATCGAGCCGTGAAAGGCCGTTAAATTTTTCTGGCTGTCTGATGGGGGATTCCGTTAGGGTAATTGCGGAGATAAAAAGAGGATCACCCTCAAAAGGTATTTTTTCAAAAGACATCAAAGCTTCTGAATTGGCCGCAGTATACGCTGAGAATGGTGCGGCGGCAGTTTCTGTTCTTACAAACGAAGATCATTTTTATGGCAGCATCGAAGATCTATTTGATGTTCACAATGAAGTTTATCAATGGGGTGTACCTGTTTTAAGGAAAGAGTTTATATTTGACCCTTACCAAATCTATGAAGCTCGTGCTTATGGGGCTGACGCAATTTTGCTTATTGTGTCTATGTTGGACAAAGACCAATTGATAGATTTTACAAACATAGCAACCTCACTATGGATGCAATGTTTGGTTGAGGTGCATGACGAAAAAGAACTTGAATTGGCTGTGGAATCTGGGGCTGAAATCATTGGGATCAACAATAGAGATTTGAAAACCTTCATTACCACACTCGAAACGACCGAAATTTTGGCCCCAAAGGTGCCATTTGGGAAAATATTGGTTAGTGAAAGCGGTATTACGAGCAAGGCCGACATTGAAAGGGTTATGAAAGCAGGAGTAGGGGCGGTTTTGGTGGGAGAATCTTTGGTAACAGCAGATGACCCTGCCATTGCGCTTAGGAATTTACTGTGACCTTGTTCAAAATATGTGGATTAAAGGACTCTCAAAACGCCCTGGTTGCCCGAGAAAATGGGGCTTCTTTTCTGGGTTTTGTATTTGTTCATGGCGTTCGACGTGAAGTAAGTTTAGATTTTGCGATTCAAATTATAAATGAGTACAGATCTGAATCAGGTAGCAATGGGCCAGCTTTAGTTGGCTTGTTTGCAAACCAACCAATAGAAGAAGTAAATGAAATTATAAGTAAATGTGAATTAGATTATGCTCAACTATGTGGGGATGAAGATAAATTTTATTGGGATGAAGTTGATGCTGAGGTGATCAAACAAGTTAAAGTCGATTTAGGTGTGAAGAGTAAATTAATCAATTCGGATTTGGATAACATATTTGGTGCGGGATACCTACCATTGTTGGATAAATATGAGAAGGGGACTTTGGGTGGCACAGGTAAAACTTTTGATTGGAATGCGATTGAACAATTCAACTTGCCAGGCAGATTTTTATTAGCTGGAGGACTGGCTCCGGAAAACGTCCTTCAAGCTATAAGAATTTCGCACCCATGGGCTGTAGATGTATCGACCGGCGTCGAAACTGACGGTGTTAAAGATGCAGGGAAGATATTTGCCTTTGCTGCGGCTGTAAATTCCACCAAATCATGAAGTCGAGTGTTGACAGAGGTTGCCGCCTAATTTAATCTGCTCTTTTAATTTAATTGGAGGAATTTAGAATGTCGTATTCTTTTAATCATGTTCATCTTAAAGCCCCAGATCCCGGCGCAACCGCAGATTGGTACGTGAAAGCTTTTGAGTTTGAAATTATTAATGATGAAAACCCCCGTCCTCAAGGGGACAGGTTCATTAGGTGCCGAACTAAAGATGGTATAGCTGTGAATATATCTAGTGATCGAACTGGTGAAACAATGGGAGGGGGAGACGCCTCAGCTCATTGGGGATTGGAACACTTCGGAATCGAAGTGGATGACATTGATGCCGAATTTAAAAGACTGGAAGGGTTGGGTGCAAAAATATTAGATGGCCCAACCAAAACACCAACTGGTCTAATTATTGGGTTTATACAAGCACCTGATGACGTTCGGATAGAACTGATGCAGTTATCTTAATGGGACTAGGTTAGAAACAATGCCAAGACAAACTTTTTTCCCCAATTCAGATAATAAGCCATCCGGATTTTCTCCAATCACCAAATCCGGGAATCTCCTTTTCGTGTCCGGTCAGGTACCTGTAAATGCGAAAGGAGATCTTGTCGGGGAAGATGACTGTTACCTACAAACCAAGGAATGCTTCTTTAATATTGAGAGCGCTTTGAAATCAGTGGGAGCTACCAATGAAGATCTCGTTAAAATAACAGCATTTATCGTTAGGCCTGAGGATTATTCAAAATATGCAACACGGAGATTAGAACTGTTTCCGGAAGATGGCCCGGCTAGTAGCACTATATTTATTAGTGGGTTAGTTAGTCCAAAATTCCTCATTGAAATAGAGGCGATTGCTGTTCTGGAATAGAGAAACATGAATGACTGCCTTTTTTGTAAAATCTACCGAGGGGAAATACCTTCTGAAATTTTATATAAAGATGAGCATTGTTTTGCCATTAAGGACATTAACCCTGTTTCACCTGTTCATTTGCTGGTCATTCCTAGTGTCCATGTGACATATCTGCAAATTTTTGAAATCGAAGATTTTAGAGTATTGAACTCCATGTATAGGATTGCAACTGAATTAGCTGTTACGAATGGAATATCGAAAAGTGGTTATAGGCTCGTGATTAACCAAAAAAAAGATTCTGGGCAACAGGTTCCACACTTGCATTTGCACCTGATTGGTGGACACAAATTGGCAGGTATTGGTTGATAAATGTGACTCATCAAATTGACGAACTTTATGATCAGGTCGAAAGGATGGTCGTTTCTCTTCCCTTATCCTTACAGGAACATATTAATCGAACTCGTGATTTAGCCAGCAGGCTTGGCGAAATTCATGGGGTTGATGGCAAAAGATGTGCACTAGGTGCACTTTCCCATGATCTGGCAAGGCACCTTGAGGGATCACAACTTTTAATACAATCTAAAGAGAAAAATATCCCCTTAAATTCCTATGAACTTGATAGTCCAGTGCTTCTGCATGGGCCTCTGGCAGCTGTTTGGTTGGAATCAGAGCTAGGCTGTGATGACGAGGAAGTGGTAAATTCAGTTAGATACCACACAACTGGTCGGCCCTGTATGACGCATATCGAGAAAATAGTTTTTATTGCTGACAAGGTAGAAGCAGAAAAATTGGCAGAGAATCCAGAACTGATACTGGTCGCAGATAAAATGGAAGTTGATCTTGACGAGAGCATCCTCGAATATTTGAAATTGAGAGTCAAGTCTTTAATGCAACAGAAAAGGGTTGTTCATCCACTTGCCCTTGAGACCTGGAACTACCTAATACAAAAAGAGTGAGATGTTTTTACGAACGTCCTGATTCTATTATTATTATTTCTGCATCCGTCACACCGTTGTCAATCGTAATAACAGCCATAGTTGCGTCCACCATAAACGATTTATATCCTTGGCCAGGATTTACAAACAATGTGCCGTCAACATTTTGTATTAGAGGCTCATGAGTGTGCCCAAATAAAATCACATCTAAGTGCTCCTCAAAATCCTTAAATAGCTCCGAAGGTGGAAATTCAGACCCTCCCCAAGCAGGATGAGTGATTCCTATCTTTGTTTTATCAACCTCTATAATCTGGGTGTATGGGAGGCTTTCCCTCAAATCTACGGGATCAGAGTTTCCATGTACTATTAGCCCTTTCTTTGCTGATTCCAAAAATCCTTCCACCACTGGTTGGCGGACTATATCTCCACAATGAATCGCTATGTCACATTCAGCCACTAAAGCACGCATATCTGGGTGAACCTCTTCCCATTCATAACAATGCGTGTCTGATATGACCGCTATTTTAATAGGCATGTTTTATCATCTCGTGGATTCGCCTAAAAGCCTGACTTCACCCTGTCCAATATGGAATGGGCTACATCATACTTAGACATTAACGGGAGAGATTCGATGTTCCCGTTTGCATGGATTATGGTTACTTTATTGGTGTCTACTGAGAACCCGCTGTCCTTTTCAGTAATGTCGTTTGCAACAATAAAGTCTAGGTTTTTAGATTGAACTTTTGACCTCCCGTTTTCTATGAGATTTTCACTCTCGGCGGCGAAGCCAACTTTAATGAGATTGTCAGATTTTATACCACCAATAATGTCAGGGTTTTTTACCAGTTTTAATGACCAAGTATCAGAAGTGCTTTTTTTTGCTTTGGAATCTAATTGCTTCAAAGGTCTCCAATCAGCGACGGCCGCCGCCATTATCAGAGCGTCGGCTCCATCACACTCGATTTCGACCGTTTTTTTCATTTCCTCTGCGCTTTGAATGTTAGTGACTAAAATCCCCACAGGTTTTGGTAAAGCGTTAGGAGCTGCAACTAGGCTAACTATAGCACCCCGATCTCTCGCTGCCTCTGCAATTGCATAGCCCATTTTTCCTGACGAACGGTTGGTGATATTCCTTACTGGGTCTATGGCTTCCTCAGTCCCTCCAGCACTTACGACAATCTTTTTACCTGACAAGTCTCCATCTTTGCCTAATATCATATTCGCTGAACTAATTATGTCAGAGGGTTCAACCATCCTTCCCTTTCCAATAAGGCCTGAAGCAAGCCTTCCATCGGCTGGGCCTGCGATAAAAAATCCTCTGGTTATAAGTGTGGTTACATTTGTTTGGGTAGCTGGGTTATCAAACATGTTGGCATCCATTGCAGGGGCCATAATGATTGGAGCCTTAGTTGCTAGAATCGTGGTGGTCAGAACATCATCAGAAATACCATTGGCAATTTTGGCTATTGTGTTGGCTGTTGCAGGGGCAACTATTATGACATCAGCGGTTTCTGCTAGTGCCACATGGTTTATAGAGAGGTCAGATTCAGGTGAGTATAGATTGGTGAATACCGGTCTGTGGGTTATGCTTCTGAAAGTCAATTCTGATACGAACTGGGTTGCGGCACTTGTCAGTATCACGTCCACAAATGCGCCGTTTTGAACGAGTTTGCTCGCGAGGTCCGCCGCTTTATAACACGCTATACTACCCGTTACTCCTAATACGATTTTTTTGTTGTTAAGAGGAGATGCCATTTCGCTACCTTTAGTTAATGTTAAGAGAATGAACTATGCGCAAACCTTTAAGGGTGAGATCAGGATCTATGTAATCGAATTCACCTACTTGGTCTTTTACTATGATTGCTTGACCTCCTGTAGCAATTACAGTTGCATCAGTACCAATTTCTTTTTTAAATCTGGCTATCATACCTTTTATAAGTTCTGAATAACCAAACACAAGCCCAGATTGTATCGAATGGGTCGTATTCTTTCCGATTGCTTGATCTGGGGCATTTAGTTCCACTCTTCTAAGTTGAGAAGTAGCCCTATAAAGAGAATCGGCAGAAACCATCATTCCTGGAGCTATCGCGCCTCCGAGATACTCTGCTCGTTCGTTGACTGCATCAAAAACTGTGGCGGTGCCCAAATCAACTATGATGCATGGTCCACCATACATATGGTGCGCCGCGGCTGCATCGACTATTCGATCGGTACCCACATCTCTAGGACTATCATAAAGGACCTTTATTCCGGTTTTGGTTCCCGCTACGACTGTCAATGGATTAACATCCAGATACATTCTACACAGGGATTCGAAAGTAGGTGTCAGAGGAGGCACGACGCTGCATATGGCTGCTGCCTCAATTTGAGCAACTTCTATATTGTTATATGACATAACTTGCTTTAGCAATAAACCATATTCGTCCGAGGTCCTTTGCGAGTCAGTTGAGAATCTCCATGTAGAGACAAGTTCAGATTCCCGAAATAGGCCTATCGTTACGTTGGTATTACCAATATCAATAGCAATTAGCATGGTGTCAGCATGGTCCCCGTTATTTTTTGCGGGTCACGTAATTTTTGTTTCTAGCCCAGTTGGACTTTAAGAGGTTACTTGCCTCAAGTAATTTATCAATAGTCGGGTACAGAGAATCCCTCAGTCTTTGAAAGCCCAAAACTTTTGCTGCTTGAGTGGCCGCAGATTGGCCCGACAATTGGTCTTTTTCTTTACTTTTCCAAGCTGTATCAACTTCTGATTCCCAGCCTACCGGCAATTGATTAGAATCCTGATCCGACACCTCTGGTTGAAAACTAATAATTCTGGGACTCACTGAAGGTATTCGAGGATGGTTGGAATTTTCATGGTTGTCTGCAGGTTGTGGCTCATTAGCTCGTATAGAGACAGTGAAATCGGTGCCTTCACGAAAAGTGACTTCTATTTCATCTCTTGAGGCTAAGAAATCTCGAAATGATCTAAAGCCGAGTTCTTTATAGTCAAACCCTGGGTCTATGCGAGTCATAGTTTGGGCCAATTTCGTACCTAATGAGTTGCCGTCGTTTTCTGCTGAGGCTTCCACAGCCTTCATCAACAATTGACTCACAGATTTCTCATTATCTAATCCATCCAGTACAGGAGCGACTGGCTTTCGGTCTTGATATGACGCGGGTTTTCTGTAATTATTTTTTGTTTGGGGTGATGATTTTTGAGCCACGGCGGGGGCAGATTGAAGATCCAAAAATATGTACCTGTCGCATGATTTCACCATGGTGGTTGATGTTACAGCTTTTCTACCTGCACCTATTACACCTTTGCCAGCACCCCGCAAATGAGTAACCAAAGGCACGAAGTCACTATCTGAGGACACAATGACAAAAGAATCGACTTGCCCACTATGAAGAATCTCTACGGCATCGATGGTAAGTTTTATGTCGCAGGAGTTCTTGCCCGATTTCACTGATCTGTAGTTATGTATAGCCTCTATCCCTAGTTCAATCAATCTTTCTTGACCTTTTCTCTGTGATGACCAATCGGCGTAGGCACGTTTTATGATGATGCGCCCCATACCAGATACTTGTTCAACCAAATATTGAAGAGAATCAACTCCTACGTTTTCGTAATCTACTAATAATGCAATGTTTGAATCAGTCAATGGAATCCTGCCGCTCGGCTAAGTGTAAGAAAAGTTAAAAAGCGTCCCCAATTGTACCATCCGGCGATACTCTTATTTTTTGTTAAGCCATAATTTAAACGCTATGTTTATGTATATTGGCGTTAGTTGATGCCTAAATTGCGTGATGCTATAATTCTGAAAATGATGAATTTGACGTACAAAAAGGTGTTTAAAATAACCTGTTCCTGTAGGAACTAGATTTAGGGCTGTCAACGCTGTAAAACTAGGCCGCAGGTGTACATAGAGCCCCGCCCAAAGCTTTTAAGCGCAGGTAGCGGGGTTTTTTATATTAAAAAGAAAGTTTACGGAGGATAGTTTTGGCTACAAAAACACCATCACTAGCATTGACCCCATATCAGGTCAATAGATACAGCAGGCATATCATAATGCCACAAGTGGGAAGTGTTGGACAGAGGAAATTGATTGACGCAAAAGTACTCATGGTCGGTGCGGGTGGATTAGGATCTCCCATTTCAATATATCTAACGCTGGCTGGGGTTGGTACTGTCGGGTTGGTTGATTTCGATGATGTTGATGTCACTAACTTGCAGCGGCAGATACTTCATTTTAATGATGACATTGGTAGACCCAAAGTCGATTCGGCTGTTGAGACTCTTAAGGCCTATAACCCTGACACCAATGTGAATGTCCATGATGAACCTATTTCCTCGATAAACGCTATGGAAATAATGAAAGATTATGACATCATTGTGAATGGTGCCGATAACTTCCCTACTAGATATTTGGTTAACGATGCAGCCTATCTTTTGGGGAAACCTCTGGTTGACGGTAGTATTTTATTATTTGATGGACAGGCAACGACGTATTTACCTGGTAATGGCTGCTATCGATGCTTATTTCCCACGCCTCCCCCTCCTGGTGAAGTTCCTAGTTGTGCTGAAGCCGGGGTTTTGGGGATGCTTCCAGGCATGATAGGAACTATACAGGCCACTGAGGTGGTGAAATTAATTCTTGGAGTCGGCGACTCCTTAAGTGGCCGCCTTTTGCTTGTAGATGCCTTAAGTATGGAGTTCAGAACTGTAAAACTTAGGAGAAACCCAGATTGCCCGCTATGTGGAGACAATCCGACCGTTACAGAGTTGATTGACTACATAGCTTTTTGTGGTGGTGCCCCACTGACAGGATGATTTCTGATTGGACAGGCTAGAGTATGTAATTAATGACCGGGCCTTCCAATTTCTCTACGAAATTGAATGAAACAGGCGGTGGAGATGATATGGGTAGGTGGATTGCTACTGATGTACCGCCTTGGGCCATATATTCCGTTTACTGTTTACCAAGTGAGGGGATATTATATTCACACATATGCAGTGTTACCTTAAGACATCTTTAGGAATTCGATATCGTGAAAATATATACCAGAGCAGGCGATGAAGGAGAGACGGGGCTATTTTTTGGTGGCAGGGTTCCCAAAAATGACCTACGGTGTGAAGCTTACGGATCTATCGACCATGTTGTATCTGCTATGGGAGCAGCCCGGGCTTTTTGCAAGGATGAGAAAGTCAAGAGAATAATCATTGATATACAGAATCAGTTGTTCATAGTCGGAGCGGAACTGGCTACCCTTCCTGAGAACTACAACATTATGAAGGAATCATACAAAATTATCGTTCCCGAAATGGTAACTGAACTTGAGCAATTAATTGATGAGTTGGACGCAGAAGTAAAATTGCCGCCGAGTTTCATTTTACCTGGGGCTTCATCCGGTTCCGCGGTCTTAGATTTGGCTAGAACTACGTTGCGTGAGGCCGAAAGGAGAATCCTTGACCTGGAAGAATTGGGTCAGTTGGTGAATAAGCAGATACTACCTTATGTCAACAGGCTTTCAGACCTTCTATTTATGCTGGCAAGATATGAGGATAAGGATTTACCGCCTGAATTAATAACGGGCCAAAAAATAAATGAATGAATCCAATTCGGCCAGGCCTAAAATCGCAGTTATTGATTACCAGGCAGGGAATTTAAGAAGCGTCGAAAAGGCATTGGTTCGAACTGGCGCTGATGCTTTAGTAACTTCAAATCCAAGTACTATTGAGTCTTGTGATGGAATCGTTTTTCCTGGGCAAGGCGCATGCGATAGTTCCATGATTAATTTGAAGAATCGTTCTCTTGATAATTTGATATTACAATTGATTGCAGAGAAAAAGCCTTTCATGGGGGTTTGCTTGGGATTGCAACTCCTTTTGCAAGCTTCAGAGGAAGGCAAAGAAAAATGTCTTGGCCTGATTGCAGGCACTGTAAAACGTTTTCCTGAAGGAAACAAAATCCCACATATGGGATGGAACGAAGTAAATATAAAGTCGGATCATCCAGTATTAGCGGCTCTCCCAAATAATTCTTATTTTTATTTTGTCCACAGCTATTATGCAGACCCTACTGATAAAAATATAATTGCTGCTACTACAAAATATGGTGTGGAGTTCTGTAGTGCCGTTGCATTTCAAAATGTAGTGGCTGTTCAATTCCACCCTGAAAAAAGCGGTGAAATCGGACTTAAAATATATAAAAATTTTGTTGAATTCACTAAAGAATCAATGAGTGGTTCGTTTCAATGAAAGTGATACCTGCAATTGATATTCGGGCAGGCCGTTGTGTTAGATTATTTCAAGGGGACTACTCTCAAGAGACAGTTTTTGCTGATGAACCCTTGGAAATGGCTATCCAATGGATACAACAGGGGGCTGAATATTTACATGTTGTTGATTTAGACGGAGCACGTGAAGGCTCCGCGTCAAACATGGAAGTTATCTCAAAAATATGCTCAGAGTCTGAGGTGGGAATTCAAGTTGGGGGAGGTATTCGAGATTACGAGACTGCTGCACGATATATTGACATTGGAGTTTCACGAGTCATTATGGGAACCTCAGCTGTAGATAGAACCGGCGAACTAGAGCGGATACTAAATGCGTTAGGCGACGAATCTTTGATAGTCAGTGTAGATTCCAGGAACGGGTTGGTTGCGTTGGATGGTTGGACCAGAGATAGTCAATTGACAGTAGAGGATGTGATAGGAGATATGGAATCAATTGGTGTTAAGAGGTGTATGTATACCGACATATTAAAGGATGGGACTCTTAGTGAGCCGAATTATGAAGGAGTTAAGGATGTTTTAGCATTCACGAAAATGAAAATAATAGCGGCGGGAGGTATAGCTAACCTTCATCATCTTAAACAGATGGCGTTATCAGGTGTAGAAGCATCTATAGTTGGTCGAGCCTTGTACACTGGAGATATCAAATTGCCAGAGGCAATTGATGAGTTAAAATATTTTGATAGATAGAAAAAAAATAATTGGTGCAATATATGCAGACAAAATTAAATAACGACTCTCTTATAGCAGCGAAAAAACTTGATATATACCAAATTATTTCGCTTCTTCCAGCTATGCCTTACCATGAAATTGCGGATATAGGTTGTGCTGAGGGGGCACTTTCAGTTCCTCTGGGCAAACTGGTTTATAGGGGAAATGTTGTATCATTGGACCCCGTTAAGAAAAACCTTATAACTACACGGCGTGAGTTAAAAAAAGCCAGATTGACAAATGTGAAGGTGACTCTTATACCGGATGAGCCTACCTTACCCCTTAAAGATGAAACCTTGGATGGTGCAATGTCAGCATTTCCCTTCCAGTTTTTTAAGAAGCCCGAACAAACTTTAAAAGAGGCTAATAGGTGTGTGAAGAAAGGTGGTTGGCTGGCAGTTATAGAATGGCAGTCAGAATTTCTCGAATACGGGCCGGTAAGCAAGAACCGGGTGCAACCAGCTGCGCTGAGAGAGAAAATAGAAAAAGCAGGGTTCAAATTCTACATTAGACACAATCTGTCAGATATGGCTTATATGCTGATTTTTTCCAAATAATCGATAGGTCAATTAGATGCTTACAAAAAGGATAATACCTTGTCTGGATGTTGATAATGGTAGAGTGGTAAAAGGTGTTAGTTTTATAAACTTGAGAGATGCTGGCGATCCATCTGAATTGGCGAAATTTTACGATAAAGAAGGGGCAGATGAACTGATATTCTTGGACATAACTGCCTCCTCAGATAATAGGGACACGATGGTTGAAGTTGTGAGGGATGTGTCCGAAGAAGTATTTATTCCGTTGACTGTCGGTGGTGGTATACGACAAATATCAGATGTAAGGAAGATGTTAGAAGCAGGTGCAGACAAAGTCTCATTAAATACCGCGGCCCTAAAAAATCCTGATTTAGTTAAGGAATCAGCGAAATTTTTTGGCTCACAATGCATCGTGGTGGCGATAGATGCAAAAAGAATTTCCGATCCATTCAACTTTGATTCATATCTAAATGTGAGTGTGGACGAGACTTTAAAAATAGACGAAAATTCGGTTTGGGAAGTTTATACGCATGGTGGAAGAGAACCTACCGGAGTGGATGTTATAAAGTGGTCGAGGGAAGTGGCAAAACTGGGAGCAGGGGAGATACTTCTAACCAGTATGGACACGGATGGACGTGAGTCTGGATATGATTTGGAACTGCTACAATTAGTCAGCACTGCTGTTTCTGTACCTGTGATCGCGAGTGGTGGCGCAGGGAATCTAGAACATTTGCGAGAGGCTATTGAAATGGGTCGAGCCGATGCGGTTTTGGCTGCTAGTATATTCCATTTTGGAACTTTTTCTATATCGCAGGCAAAAAAATACTTGTCAGAACGTAATATTGCTGTAAGACCCATACGCTAAATAGTGCGGATTGAAAATGGTAAGGGTGATTACATGACTACTATACAGTTTGATGAAAAAGGTTTAATTCCGGCTGTCGTTCAAGACCATCAAACGCGTAAGCTGTTGATGGTTGCCTATATGAATCGAGAATCACTTACTAAGACATTAGAAAGTAGGGAGGCCTGGTTTTATAGCAGGAGTAGGGAAAACCTGTGGCATAAGGGCGAAACGTCAGGCAACTTCTTGATCGTGAAGTCAATAAAACTTGATTGTGATGGAGATACTTTATTGTTAGAAGTTGATCCTAAGGGCCCAGCTTGCCATACGGGTCAGGACAGTTGCTTCAATACCGATTTATCAGATCTAGACAATTGTAATTTCAAAGGTGCTGATACTTATTCGAATGTTTTTATGGACTTGTTTTCTATTATCGAGGATCGTAAGTTAAATCCAAGAAATGGTAGCTATACTAATAAATTGTTCGATGAAGGGGTTAGCCGTATTGCCCAAAAAGTGGTAGAAGAGGCAGGGGAAACAGCTATTGCAGGAGTGACTGGCCAAAAGGAAGAATTGGCATCAGAAATAGCTGATCTCATCTACCACGTCTTTGTTCTTATCTCAGCCAACGATATGTCGCTTGAAAAAGTGTTCGCTGAATTGTCACAAAGAAGGGAATCTGGAAATTAAAACCTAGATAGCCTTGGAATCTGTAGATATGGCTAATTCCATAGCACTGATGGCAACTTCAATCTGATCGTCGTCTGGGGGTTTTGTTGTCAGGGATTGCAGTAGTAAGCTGGGTATAGATAATTTTGCGACCCATTTGTTGTTTTCATACTTGCTGTTAAATCGGATAAATTCATAACTTAAACTTGCTATTATGGGAATCAAAACGATTCGCGAGCCAATCACCATCCACAAAGGGTCCCTTGGTATAAATGTGAAAACCACGATGGCTATCACCATAATAGTGAGCAGGAATGCTGTACCACACCTCGGGTGTGCTGTGGGATATTTTCGTATCTCCTCCATAGTTAAAGGGTCGCCTTTTTCCTGTGCATGGACCGTCATATGTTCGGCACCGTGATACATATAAACTCTTCTGATATCTGGCATAAGGCTAATAGCAGTTACATATACAAGGAAAACGACTAGTCTTATTATTCCTTCGGCTACGTTGCTGATGATGTCAGATCCTAATATGCCTTCAAATGGTTTACTCACCATTAGTGGCAATATGAAGAAAATTCCTACAGCAATACTCAAAGAAACCAAAATCATCATTACGGATGAGAATTTACTTGGAGGTGTATCCTCTTCCTGGTTGGCAACCTGCGACGAATAATTTAATGCATCCATTCCTAGCGATAAAGTTTCTGCCAAGGCTAGAATACCTCTAATAATCGGTATGGATCTTAATTTTCCTGTGAAAAGAGTATTGATTTTTCTAACTCTCGTCACGATTTCACCTGAAGGAGATCTTACAGCAATTGCAACGTTATTCTGGCCACGTATCATTATTCCTTCAAGGATGGCCTGGCCACCATATTTGGGTGCAACCTTACCTGTGTCAAAAAAAAAGGGTGAGAAACATCTCACCCTTTTACTAATCAAGAATTACCTCTCATTGTAGGTTGTACCGACGTCTCAACCGCTCAACTCGACCTTCTGTGTCTACTATTCGTTGCTCGCCGGTAAAAAACGGATGACAGGAGGAGCATATTTCTACTCTTAGTTCAGGTTGAGTCGCTCCTGTAACAAAGGTTTCACCGCAAGAGCAAACCACTGTTGCTTCATTGTAATATTCTGGATGTATTTCTGATTTCATTCTGGTTAATTCCTAGGCTGGGTAAACGCTAGCGCATTTCTTACCATTCGGAAAATATTCAAATTTCACCGAACCGTTAATTAATGAGAACAGAGTGTGATCCTTACCTAGTCCCACATTATGCCCTGGATGTATTCGGGTGCCCCTTTGCCTGACCAATATAGATCCGGCGGTGACCACCTGAGTATCGTATTTTTTTACGCCCAATCGTTTAGATTTACTATCTCTTCCATTTCGAGTACTTCCTCCACCTTTCTTATGGGCCATGGGTATTACTCCTGCAGTTGTTTCCTAACTGACTGATATGTCAGTAATTCTTAAATCAGTGAAATTTTGACGGTGCCCATTTTTCTTTCTGTAACGGGTTTTTGCTTTGTATTTGAATACCACAATCTTCTTCCCTTTACCCTTGTTGACCACCTCTGCTTGGACTTTAGCTCCTTCTACATTGGGGGTTCCCACGGATGTTTCACCATCGAGGGAAATCAGTTTTACTGATTCTAAGTCGATTGTGTCACCCTCGTCACCGTCTATCGATTCCACTCGGATGGTATCTCCTTCATGGACTCTATACTGTTTTCCGCCGGTCTCTACTATTGCAAAACTGTTCACTTATATCACCTTCACGATTAATAATTGTATCTATGCTTTGTGGTTAACGTCAATTAATTTTTTGCATCTGATCGTGAAATACTTTTTCCGGTTTCCAGATCAGGTCCTTTTCATTGAATCTCATGATCGCTACGAGTTTCCCTTCCTCTGTCAGAGCCATGGAAATAAGGCTGTTTGCCGCCGCTTTATGGTTGCCTTCTGCTGGTATTGAGATACCAGTTTGAACTTTTTTGGTCTCATCAAAATCCAATCGTAATTTTGGTATTGGATCAAGAACGGTTTCTAGCTTGTGCAAAAGAACTCTTGTTTTGTTCTTTTGTAAATTAGTTTCTATAAAATCTAGACTTAAGGAGTTTTCAATGTTGAATTTGCCCACTGATGTTCTAACCAATTTTTTGAGATATGCCCCGCATCCGAGTTGGACTCCAAGGTCATTGGCAAAAGCTCTAACGTAGAAACCCTTACTACAGGTAATTTGTAATTCTAGCTCAGGGGATTTGAAATCGGAAATGCACGCGTCGTATAGATTGACTAACCTAGGGGCCCGATCAATTGTAATTCCTTTTCTTGCAAGATCGTACAGTTTGACTCCATTCACTTTGATAGCACTGTGCATTGGGGGGATCTGCGATTGAGTACCTTTGAAGGTTTGAATGGCAGATCGTACATCTGAATTACTTACGATGACTTCTAAATCAGAATTGAGGATTTCCCCTTCTCCATCATAGGTATCTGTACTTTTACCTAATTCTATTTTGGCAGCGTAGCTTTTATTGAATTCTGTTACATATTCCAATAATCGTGTCGCTACTCCGAGGGCTACTACCATGACGCCACTTGCTAGGGGATCTAAAGTCCCGCTGTGTCCCACTCTTCTTAGTCCACTTGCCCGGCGTATTCGTCGAATAACGTCCATAGAGGTGATCCCAGGAGGCTTATTAACATTTATAATCCCGTTGATAGACTCAGGCATAGGCGACCTATTTATTGTCAGGGGTTTCCATGGATATTGAATCCATGATATCCCTGATCTTGTTGGCCTCATCCAATGATTCGTCCAATACAAATCTGATACTAGGGATGTACTTTATGCTTAGGTCCTTTCTCAGCATTCTTTGTATAAACCTTGAGGCTGAATTAAGGCCAGAAACAGTGTCTTTTTTTGCTTTGGTATCGCCCATCACAGTTACGTGAGCGGTCGCATTTTGCATATTTCTAGAAGTTGATACCGATACAATGGATACCACCTGCGCTAACCTGTGATCCTTGACTTCTTCCTGGATGACTCGGCTTATTTCTTTTTTAAAAAGTGAGTTGACACTATCCATACGGTGATACATAGTCACTCCAGAATCTAAACGATAGGGGCTAAAGAACTTTAGAGCGTTTCGGTGTTGTATGCTTCTAGTACGTCGTCTTCTTCAAAATCATTGAACCCATCCATACTTACTCCACCTTCAAATCCATTCGCCACCTCTCTTACGTCGTCTTTGAAATGTTTGAGGGTGGATACAGATCCCATAAAAATTTCAGACCCCCCCCGTATAACACGAATTTTTGAGTCACGCGATATCTTTCCGTCACTGACGAATATTCCAGCGACTTTAACTCGTCTTCCCACGTTGAACACCGCTCTAACAGAGGCACGTCCAACATATACGTCTCCATACGTGGGTTCGAGCATTCCTTCCAATGCTTTACTAACATCTTCTATGAGGTGGTAAATGACAGTATATTTCCTTATTTCCACACCCTCTTGTTTTGCTAAGGGGCCGGCGCCACCTTCGGGAAGGCTCCTAAATCCAATTATCACCGCGTCTGATGCCACTGCCAATAGGACATCTCGTTCGGTAATACCACCGCTGGCGATGTGGATGACATTCACCCGGCAATCGGCGCTGTTGAGATTTTCCAGTGCTACTTTAATCGGTTCAATAGTTCCTTGTACATCTGTTTTTATAATCAGGTCGACCTGTCTTAAATCGCCTGATATATTTCGGGTGTGGGCGTCTTGGAGTTTGGTTGCCTCCGATCTGATTTGCCTCTCGTATTTATCAACCATTTCCTTGGCGAGTTTATCACTCTCAGCCACCTTAAAAATCGAGCCTGCTTCTGGAATGTCATGAAGCCCCATTACCTCCACGGGCGTAGATGGGTGGGCTGATTTAATGCGATCTCCTTGATCATCAAACATGGCTCGAATCTTTCCATAGGTATTTCCGATGACCAATATGTCACCTTGACTAAGCGTTCCAGTTTGGACCAATAGAGTTGCTAAATTGCCTTTGCTCTTATCTTTTCGGGCTTCTACAACCACACCTTGTGCTGTTCTGTTCGGGTTAGCCTTTAATTCGCTAATTTCGGCAACCACCTGGATATTCTCCAGCAATTCCGGAACTCCATCACCGGTTATGCCTGAGATTGGTATTGAGATTATCTCTCCTCCCCAACCCTCTATTAACAGGTCCCTTTCTGATAACTGTCGGTATACCTTATCGAGGTCCGCGTTAGGTAGATCTTTTTTTGTCACAGCTACAATTATCGGTACGTCTGCCGCCCTCACGTGATCTATGGCTTCGATCGTTTGTGGCATTACACCATCATCCGAGGCTACTACCAGTATTGCAATATCGGTTACCTGGGCTCCCCTTGCTCTCATTGCTGTGAATGCCTCATGGCCGGGGGTGTCCAAAAATGTTATCCGGGATTCATTGTGTTTTATTTGGTAAGCGGCTATATGTTGAGTAATTCCTCCCGATTCCCCATCGACAACATTAGTTTTTCTGATATTGTCCAATAAGGTGGTTTTTCCGTGGTCAACGTGTCCCAAAATGGTAACTATAGGCGGCCGTGTGGCTAGTTGTTTAGGGTCTTCATCCTTGTTGTCAAAGACAATGGAATTAGTCTCTGTTCTAGATTCTGACATTAAAGCGGCTTGAAACCCAAACAGCTGGCAGACCACAGAGGCAATTTCATGCTCTATCACATCATTGACAGAAAACATGTACCCTCCCCTCATCAAGGCCTTTACAACTTCTATCGCCCCAACATCCAATTGGTCAGCTAAGTCGCTGACCATGATCGCAGCTGGTAGGTCTATAACTGCAACTACATCTTCATTATTTTCAACTTGATCTATTTGGCTGCTCATTCATTTCCTCTAGGGCAGATTTCAGAATTACTTTAACTGTGATGTTTTGCCGATTACGCCTGGTTACCTATATTCACATAGTAGTAACATTTATTTTTTTCGGCTGGTTCCAACTAATAAATAATCGATTTATATAGTATGGAGACTTTTCAAGTTGTCGGTATGGCTAGGTATTACGAGACTGATTAACGCCTTTTTTTGTTATTTCCTTGGCCTCTTTTTTTATTTTGATTTTTTCCTCCCCCACGCCTTTCCCTTCGCCCAGTAATCCCACTGTTTAATTCGTCTATGTCTTCGGCAAATCTGATAGACCCTGCTTGGGAAGATCCAGCTCCAGACCTATTATGGACGGACCATATGTCTTCTGGGAGTTCCGATATGGCAGCTGCGGCTTCTTTTGGTTGAGTTTTTTGAATTTCTTCTTTTTCCAATTCCTGCAGCAGTAATTCTTCTTCTGGAGTCAACACTTCGTCACTGTTGTCTTCTGTGTTTTGGGCCTCTGTTTGCAGAACCTCATTAATTTCTTCCGCTGCTACAACGGCTGTCTCTGCTCTTTCAGCAACCAGCTTTTGAGGCTCAGCGTCTACTGGAGATTCTTGTTCGAAGCCAGAATTACTTTTCACAAGATTGCTTGACACGAGCTCATATAGCTCTTCGTCTGTCAGTGTTGTTTCTTGAGCCTTAGGGATTTCGGTTGATGGTTGTTCTTCTTGCTTTTCATACGCTTTAAGATCGACATCCATATCGCTTTTTATATCGACAGCCCACCCACAGAGCTTCGCTGCAAGTCTGGCATTCTGCCCTTCTTTGCCAATGGCGAGTGATAGATGTCTATTAGGCACTATTGCAACTGCAGTGTTGTTGTCCTTGTTTACATCTACTCTGAGTACCTCAGAAGGACTTAACGCATTTTGGATATATCGATTGGAATCTCTGCTCCATTCAAGTATGTCAATTTTTTCTCCTTGTAACTCGTTGACTATACTTTGAATTCTAACCCCCCTCAAACCTACACAAGAGCCAACCGGGTCTACGCCATCTTGTTTTGCTCTGACAGCGACCTTGCTTCTAGAGCCACTTTCTCTGGCTATTCCAACAATTTCAACCGCCCCGTTGTATATCTCTGGGACTTCCTGTTCAAATAATCTCCTCAATAGGATCTCATCTGTTCTAGAAACTATTAACTCTGGACCTCTGATTGATTCTTTGTCGATAGCTTGCAACAACACTTTCAGTTTAGAGCCTTGCCGGTATCTTTCGGACGAAACCTGCTGACTTATCGGCAATATTGCCTCCGTCCTACCGGTGTCCACAATGATTTTATTTGGCTCTATTCTTTGGACAGTTACAGTAATAATTTCGCCTTCTCTGCCTTCGTATTCGGCTAATACGATTTCTCTCTCTGCCTCTCGAAGTCTTTGAAGAACGACTTGTTTGGCTGTCTGAGCAGCTACCCTCCCAGCGCTATTTGGGATATTTTGAGTTTTTATTACATCCCCAACATTGGCGTTCGGATTGTAATTTTCTCTGGCGTCTTCACGGGTCAATTGTTGAAGGGGGTCTTCAACCGTATCCACCACAGTCTTCACTATGTCGACTTCAATATCTCCTGATCCAGGGTCCAGCCGTACAGAAATATTATGGCCTTCGGTTACGCTATCTTTTTTGAAGGCGGATACGAGAGCTGCTTCTATTGCTGACATAACTTTGTCTCGAGGAAGGTTTCTTTCAGCAGCCAGTTGGGTTAAAGCGATAAGGAAATCACTTTTCATATTAAACTGCCTCCTTTTTTTCCTCTAATACGCAAAGAAAGTGGGACTCGCCCACTTTCAATTTGCTACTCTTTAAATAGGCAAACATTATAGCATTGCGACGCCTGATGGAACAACCTTAGATACTTACGGTTAAAGGTTATACAACCAAGCGATAGTTTGCACAAAGTTACAGGATAAAAATTAATTAAGGATGGGCAAACGACCCTTTATCACTATGAGGAAAATCAAAACCATAACGACGTATTTTATGGCGACTTTTGCTTTGGTGTTGTTTTTTTCCTGCAAGACCTCCAACGAGGAGGAATTGATGGTTTTTGCTGCAGCTAGCCTCACAGATGTTTTGTCTGAAGTGAAAGAAAAATATGAGTTTCTAAATACGACTACGGTTCGATACAATTTTGGAGGTTCTCAAAGTTTGGCGGTGGAATTATCAAAAGGATCACCGGGTCATATTTTTATTTCTGCCGGGAAACCACCAATGGAATTTCTTTACGACGAGATGGAACCCAAGATTTCAGAAGTTATTAGCATAGCAACTAATTCGTTAGTGATTGTAACTAAGACACAAACTGTCGATTTGCTGGATCATTCCAGCCTGGCAGATTTGGATTTAATCGCTTTAGCAGATCCAAACCTTGCACCGGCGGGAGTGTACTCTAGGGAATTTTTGGTGAGCACTGGCCTGTGGTCTTCTCTAGAAAGCAGGTTTGTTTTTGCAGCAGATGTTAGGGCCGCTCTCAATTATGTCAGGTCTGGCAACGTTGATGCCGCTATTGTTTATATGACTGACGGTTTGACCGAGCCGGACTTACTGATATGGGACATAATACCGGCAGGTTCCTATTCCCATATTTCATATCCAGCAGCTGTCATTGGAGATGGAGATGGAGATAGGCACAGAGATGCCAGTATGTTTGTGGAATTTTTAGTATCTCCTGAGATTGTCGATATTTTTCATTCCTATGGATTTAGGTGAACAAAATTTGTTTAATTTGATTCTGCTATCTCTACAAGTAGCTGTGACTGCGACTTTGATCAATATTCCTATAGCGATCTATATCGGTTGGCTCATCGGTCGAAAGAACATAAAAGGGAAATTAATCTTAGAAACTTTAATTTCTCTACCGTTGGCTTTACCTCCGGTAGTTACAGGGTATTTTTTGCTCGTTTTGGTGGGAAGAGAGGCTCCCTTGGGACAGTTGTCCCGATTTATATTCGGTGCAGATATCGTGTTTACTTGGGTAGCATCAGCCATAGCAGCTTCCGTTGTGTCCTTTCCCCTTATGGTGCGAGCCATAATAGTTGCGATGCAAGGCGTTGATACTACTTTAGAAAGGTCTGCACGATCTCTGGGTGCCGGGCCCTTAAGAACTTTTTTTAAAATTACATTGCCACTGTGCTACAACGGGTTGATGGCAGGGGTTTTGCTAGGTTTTGTTAGGGCAATCGGAGAATTTGGGGCGACTATTGTGGTGGCGGGGAACATTCCTGGAAGGACTCAAACTATTCCTTTGGCGATATACAGCAAGGTTCAACTTGGAAGAGATTCCGAAGCATTAAATTTAATACTTATTTCCACCTTAATGGCGATAATGACTTTGATAGTTCATCATTGGTTGACTATTAGAGGATCAAAGAAAGGGACTCGGTAATTGACAGTGTCCATTGATTTAAATATTACAAAAAGATACGGTGATTTTGAGTTGTCGATACAATCGGCCATAGGAAATGGAATAACTGGCATTTTTGGTCCATCGGCCAGTGGTAAGTCAACTTTATTAAATTGTATCGCTGGCTTTGAAAATCCTGATGGTGGGCTGATAACCCTAAATTCTAAAACTGTGTTTTCTTCAAGACCTAAAATCAACATATCCCCGGAAAAAAGGAAGGTAGGGTACGTTCACCAACATTCTGCATTATTCCCGCATTTAACGGTAAGGGAAAACTTGGAATTTGGTTACAATCTCACTGAAAAATATAGAAGAATAGGAAGTTTGGAAGGCATTGTGTATTTGCTACGATTAGAACAAATCATGGGGCGGGGAGTCATGAATTTGTCTGGAGGGGAACGCCAGCGAGTTGCTTTGGGCAGAAGCTTGGCAGCTTTTCCAGATTTATTACTTTTAGACGAACCATTAGCCTCTTTGGACCTGCCTTTCAGGGGATTCATATTAGAAAAACTTCGCGAAGTATCGAGGGAATGGAATTTAGACATGATTTACGTGTCCCATTCTGTTTCTGAGATGATCGCTTTGGCTGATTCTGTCATCGTAATTAGAAATGGGATGAAGATAGTGGAAGGAAATTCGTCTCTGCTGTTGAATAATAGCTCTGTGGCCGATTATGTGGATTATGGATCCTTTGAAAATATTCTCCAGGGTGTTGTTGACGGTCCAGTAGATGAGAATTTATCGTCCCTAACAATAGGGGATGTTAGGTTGATCACTCCAAAACTTGCATTAGAAAAAGGTAAGCAAGCAACAGTTTCGATTAAAGCCTCTGATATTATCGTCAGTAAATACCTGCCTGTTGCAATAAGTGCCCCGAACATATTGAGGGCCAATATTTCAAGTATTAATCACTCTGAGAATCCAACTTTCATAGATTGTGAAATCGGAGGGTGCAGTCTTACTGCAGCCCTTACCAAACAATCGGTCTTGGACCTAGGATTAAGGACATTTGATGAGGTGTATTTGATCATAAAAGCTACCAGTGTCACACCAATGGAAGTGTATTAAGCCTAAAAATGCGTTCATTCTAAGGCTATATGAGCAGAGTATTTTCCCTTTTTACAAGTGTGCCTTGAGAAATAATCGTATTTACATCGTGGAGTTTGGTTATATCCTCCGAGGGGTCTCCGTTCACAACGATGACATCGGCAGATTTGCCAGCCTCTAATGTGCCGATTTCCTCTTCCATTCCCAGACATTCGGCCGATGTCTTCGTTGCGCAAGTTATGGCTTCTAGCGGAGATATGTACATGTTGTTCACCATTATCTCTGGGATGAAGGCAAAATCGTCAAAACGTGCGTTTGTCATTCCAGAATCCATTCCAGTGACGAATTTGACACCTCGGTCCCACATGTCTCTGAGAATTTCAAACCTCTTTTCAGGATCTCTCATTGCTGGAGCATCTGGCTTGATAGTTTTACCTCTTAATTTGTTGAGGTGAGAAAGAGCAAGCGTGGGGTCCACGTAAATATCTTTTTCTGCGATCAGATCTGCAACGCCACCGTCATAGTCATAGAGTTCCGATGGGTTACTGGACAACCAAGAGCAATGTATTAGGTTGTGTATACCAGCGTCCACACAATTTTTGACTCCTTCAGCCGCATGACAGTGTGCCGCTACTTTAAGCCCAAGTCTCTCTGCGTCATTCACAGCGTTTTTCAATATCTCGGAACTATATTGAGGAGCCCTGACATTGGTTCCAGGAGTAAATCCGCCACCTGTGGACATTATTTTTATACAATCGGCTCCAAGCTTGAATTGTTGTCTAATTGCCTTGACGACCTCTTCTGAAGTATTAGCTTCAGTTCCAAACATGTTGCAGTGTCCACCGGTTGTGGTTATGGGAGTTCCTGCAACGAGCAGTCTAGGGCCTGGAACTATACCGTGATTTATACCTTCCCTAAGCGGGAAAACAACTTCATTTCTGCTTCCGAGATCCCTCATGGTGGTGACTCCAGAAGAGAGTGCTGCCCTTACTGCCTGGGTGCCGCGCAGTAAAAAAGTTTCATTACTTTCAGTAGTAATATGTTCGTATGCGTCGGCCTCCGAACTGCAATGTATATGAGAATGCATTTCTATAAACCCAGGAAGGATAGATCCTCCTGGGACCGATAGGATTTCAGCTTGATTTTTATCTGTTTCAGTCAATTCGTCACTGGTACAAATTTTGGAAATTTTGTCCCCTTCAATGACTATTGCTCCCTTTGGTAAGGGGATAGAACCTGAGCCGTCAATTAATCTGTCTGATTGAATAATGTATTTCATTCGTAAGTTCCATTGCGATTAAGCTTGAAGGCATTATATAGCAATGACTATTGGGCAAATATTTTCTGTTGGTTGCCGTGAGTGAGGCACAACAATATACTTCCCTGTGCTTAAGTAAATGGAGGCGATATGAGTGATTTAGTTTGGTCTGTGAATCCTTTTGGTGGGGCAGTAATTGATCCAAAATCGGTGCCATCCCTGGTTTCAGAATTTGAAACCGGGTTAATGCATGCTATCCAAACATGGCGTACAGAGGATATTAAAGTTGCCTGGCTGGAGATTCCTAAATTAGCCTTCGAGGCTATTCCTAGAGCATCAGAGGAGGGGTTTTTGTTTCACCACGCCACCGAAGAATACGCAATGATGACACTTCAAGTTGAGGAAAATGCCTTTGTGCCCCCTTATGCAACTCATTACATAGGCATTGGAGGCGTTGCAATAAACAAGAATAATGAGATTTTGGTTGTTTCAGAGAAGTATAGAGCACCTGGAAGAGGTCCTGGATATAAATTGCCAGGGGGTGCTTTACAACCAGGAGAACATTTGGCGGAGGCTGCTGTTAGAGAGGTATTTGAGGAAACGGGAATTTCTACCACCTTCCAGGCACTCACCTTTTTTAGACATTGGCATGGGTATAGGTATGGTAAATCAGATATTTATTTTGTGGCCAGGTTGTCTCCATTAGACAATGAAATAACAATGCAGGAAGAAGAAATAGCTGAATGCTTATGGATGCCAGTCGATCAGTTTTTGAATGAAGAGTCTGTTCATTTGTTTAATAAAACTATTGTCAGGTCGGCAACAGAAAATGAAGGACTGAAAGTAATGTCCATTGACGGATACGGGCCGGCAGAAAAATTCGAGTTCTTTATGCAAAAATGAAAATTAGGCTACCTGACTTAAGTAGGTGTAAATGTTTCGAGGAGAAGAAATGAGTGGTTTGAATCTCAAACATCCGATTCAAACAGTTGATGATTGAGTGAAACATGTCTTAGCCCAGCTGCAAGGCTCTAAGGCAAAGATTAGCTTTAGAAGTTATGGTCATAAGCTGAGGAATAAGTACATAGATATGGGTGTCACGGTTCTGATGGAGCATCCGAAATAGTAACAATTTAGAAGAGAGGCGAGATTCGGCTGCTAAACAAATTGACACTCTTCCACTGATGTAAGTAAAATTTGTAGGTTAATTTAAGGGAATATCAATGCCAAAAAGAACCTATCAACCAAAAAACAGACGCCGAATGCGAGTACATGGGTTTAGATCCCGTATGAGCACCAAAGGCGGTCGGAATGTCCTTAAGAGGCGAATGTTCAAAGGACGTCTAAAGCTGACTGTATAGTTTTGTTGTTGTCAGTTTTGGCGAATTCGCCACTGGGTCAATGTACATATTTTACGGTCGACTGATCGAATTAGAGTGGTTACATGCAAAAATATCAAAAGCTACGTAACTCCTCCGACTTTGATTCTGTAAAAAAAAATGGTACTGGATCTACTGACTTTAACTTGGTCATGCTTGCTATGGATCAAGAAACGGTAGGGAAATATCAAGGATCCCGATTGGGGTTTATTGTTTCAAAAAGAATTGGAGGAGCCACAGTTAGGAACAAATATAAAAGAAGGTTGAAGGAATCCGCTAGTTCCATTCGAATAATTGACGGAATGGATATAGTTTTTATCGCTAGAAATGGGATTTTAAACTCTGATTACAATGGAATATTGTCTTCAATGTATAAACTTTTGGATAACGCTAGCCTAATATCGACCGAGAACATGTGAAATAGATTGAAACTACGAAAAGAGAATTTTGTTAAATTGACGGTATTAGGTCTAATAAAATCCTATAAAAAATTGATTTCACCTTTCTTACCTGTGGAATGCCGACATTTACCCACATGCTCAGATTACGCTTATGCGGCCATAGACCGATACGGTCTAGCTACTGGTACTGGAATTACCTTCAAACGGCTACTTAAATGTAGGCCATTTGGAACTAGAGGGTACGATCCTGTCCCATAACTCAAAAAACTATATTAAGTGACAAAGGCTAAATTTAACTGAAAGATGTTTTCTAAAAACAAAAAAATATCAGTTTGTCTACTTCTGCTACTGATTACTATTTTGGGTTGCTCGAGAATTAGTGGCGCTCAGGGTTGGTCAGGCGTTTTAGTGGATGACAACCGCCTCGTTCTTGTTAGCATGGACGGTCATATCATGGTTCTCGATAAGAATACAGGGAAACACATGTGGGAACCAATTGAGATGAGAGTGAAGGAAGATGACGAAAAAAAGAGGGCTGTATACGGCTTGCCAGCAGTATCTAATGGAATCGTTTTTGTGGGAGTGTACAGCGGAAAGATCCAGGCTGTAGAAGTCGATACCGGAAGAACTGTCGAAACTGAAGTGGTAAGTGACGATTCTGAAATAGTTGGGGGCCTATTAATTGATGGAGATAATCTTTATATTGGGGCTGACGATGGCATATTAAGATCTTATGATTTAGATTTCTCAAATCAACAAGTTACTTTTAATGATGACTGGGAATATGAAGTAGACGGAGAAATATGGTCTACCCCGATAATTCATGATGACACCCTAATAATTACCTCACTCGATCATCATGTATATGCTTTGAATAAAAATACAGGTGAACTCCTTTGGAAAGCCAAGACTGGGGGCGCGGTTGCAGCAACTCCAGTGATTAAAGAGGACACCGTCTTTGTAGGATCCTTCGACGGTGTCTTTTACGCATTTGATTTGAACACAGGCGAAGAAAAGTGGATTTTCGAGGAAGCTTCTAACTGGTATTGGGGCAGTGCTGTAATTAAGGATCAGACTATTTACATCCCGTCATTAGATGGAAAATTATATGCTTTGGACATCAGATCCGGTAAAAAAGAATGGGAGCTAGAAACGAATGGTGCAATCGTCGGGTCCGCTGCTATCGTTTCCGACATGATAGTCGTGGGCTCAACCGATGGGGAAATTCGTATAGCCGATATAAGTTCAGGTGAATTGTTGGACAGCTGTGATCTGGGTGAGAGTATACAGTCCCCGATTACATCGGATGGATTTGAGGTTTATTTCAGTGCGCGGGATCATTCAGTTAGAGCTTTGACCATTAAAACAAACGGGAAACCCGACGAAAAGTGGAAGGCACCATATTTTTCCAATTTGTTGAAAGACGATAAAGAACCACAGCCTATACCTTGGTCTGAGGATTGCTAACTAAAAACAGAGGGTAATAAATTTGGAAATATTTTCTCAAATATGGAATAGCGTAATCATCCAGCCGATGATAAATAGTTTGCTAATTCTTTATTCCATAGCCATCAGCAATTTTGGTTTGGCAATAATACTTTTCACGATACTCATTCGCGCCGCCATGATGCCTTTGACGGTAAAACAAAGTAAGCAGATGAAATCTATGACGGCCTTGCAACCGAAGATAAAAGAAATACAAAATAAATTCAAAAACGATAAACAAAAACAGTCTCAGGAGACGATGAAGCTGTACAAGGAACAAGGGGTTAACCCTATCGGTTGCTTGGGACCTATGTTTATACAATTTCCCATTTGGATTGGTTTATATCAAGCAATATTACAGACAGTGCCGAACACTCCCGAAAGCCTGGTTAAACTGTCAGGCCATTTATATGGATGGTTACCGTTTGTTCATGATGTGGTTCCTATCAATAGCCAATTTATCTGGATGGATTTAGCTAACCCTGATCCTTCCCCGGTAGTGATGCCAATATTGGTTGGAATATCCATGTTTCTAATGCAAAAAATGACCACCATGCCGGCTATGGACGATAGGCAGGCTTCTACCAACAAAATGATGCTGTGGATGATGCCTATAATGTTTGGCTTTTTTACAATGTCGTTTCCTAGTGGGTTGGCTCTATATTGGGTGGTGTCAAATATCGTTGGCATAATAATCCAAGGGTTTATCACAGGTTGGGACCCAATGAAAAATTTACTTAGTTTTGCCAGCAACCGGACATCTCAGCCAGCTGCAGCTATTGCGGGCGGACTATCACCGGTTCTGGAGGAGGAACAAACAAATGAAGTCGATAGAAATGAAAGCGAAGACAGTGGAAGAGGCGATAGAAATCGCCCTAAAAGAACTAGACGCAGACCGCGTAGAGGTAGAAATAGAGGTCATTAGCAGAGGTAAATCTGGTATTTTCGGAATGGGCAGTGAATTGGCCTCTGTTAGAGTTACCAAAGTTGATGGAACTTCGGATGTATTAGATTCAGCCAATGAAGTCATAAGAAATCTTGTGTCTCATATGGATGTGGATGTCGTGGTCAATTTGAAAGAGGCTGACAATGAAGAGACCGGAGGACCGGCCTTTGAGATAGAAGGGGATGATTCCGGGTTACTTATCGGCCGCCAAGGCGAAACCCTTAGATCCCTTCAATTTCTGACAAGATTCATTGTGGGAAAGCAAACCGGAGAAAGGGCGAATATCTCTCTTGATGTTGAAGGTTATGATGAGAGAAGAAAGCAATCTTTGGTTAATCTAGCCAGCAGGGTGGCTCAACGAGTTGTGAAGACTGGCAGATCAATTGAATTAGAGCCTATGTCAGCTAGAGAGAGAAGATTGGTTCACATTGCGCTAGCTGAAAATTCAGCGGTGTATACTGAGAGCTCAGGCGAAGGACGTGATAGGAGGGTGGTAGTTATACCATCGTAATACTCAGAATCTAGGAATTAAATCCAAGGACGTTTTCAGATAAACAATCTTGAACATTCCTAGCATGTTGTCGCTTGCCTGTAAAACTTTCTAATAACATAATGGATCATACATTCAATACTTGGATCCGATACTATGCAGCAGCCCGGCAATTTTAATGCCTCATTGGAAAAAGTGGCCAAAGTGTCATTGTATGTTTTTATCGGGGTGGTTGCGTGCTTTGGATTATATCTTGTCAGGGGGGCTCTATTTTCCCTTGTGTTGGGAATAGTCTTAACTTATATACTTCACCCTTTTGTCAATTTCTTTGAACAGTTTATTCCATTAAAAAATACCAAGCCAAAATTAGCCCGAGCCTTATCGATAACAATAGTTAGCCTTACTGCATTCTTAATAATTGGTGGGTGCCTGCTATTAGTGATCCCTCCAATGTTTAACCAATCAAGTGAGCTGATTACTAATATACCTAGCCTTATTACCGATGCGAGAACCACGGTGGAGAGTTGGAATGAGGAATATGCCTCGAATATTCCGGAAGAGGTGCGGGTGGAAATCGATCGGTTATTGGAAAATGGGGGAGAGATATTACTAGGGGCATTTCGCGGACTTGTTAGTAGAACCGCAGTGGCTGCGGTTCATGCTTTGACTTGGGTAGTAGGACTCGTCGTGTTGCCTTTATTTGTTTTTTATTTTTTGAGGGATAGAGAGAAAGTCCGAGAATCGTTTGTTGAGGTATTTCCCACAGATACGCAGATCCATGTCGTGTATGTATTGAGAATTCTGAACCGGATTATTGGTGCGTATGTCAGAGCACAATTCACTTTAGCAGCCGTGGTATGGGCCTTTATTTCAATTGGCTTAATACTTATGGGGGTGAAGTATGCAATTCTTTTAGGAGCTGTGGCCGGGATATTTGAGTTAGTTCCAATTGTAGGAGCCTGGCTCGCTGTTATTCCTACTGTAATTGTGGTTTTATCCACTTCCCCAGATAAAATCGTTTGGGTGTTGCTCTTATATTTGGGTGTGCAACTTTTCCAGGGGGCGTTTATAGTTCCCCGAGTGCATAGTTTTGCGATGAGATTGCATCCTTTGATGATATTAGTAGCTATTGTCGTTGGTAGCGAAATAGCAGGTCTTTGGGGGGTGGTATTAGGTCCACCGATTGCCGCTTCCATAAAGGAGTTATTAATATACTTTAATAATCCACCGGGGTATGGCATTTCGATGGAAGACGATGAGGTTTTAGAATTAGAAAAGAAAATAGAGATTTAAATTTGTCTTTAGCGGAGGACTTTCATAGTAGAGCCATATGGTGAATCTACAATCTTTCAATGAAGAAAAGATACAACTTATCAATCTGAAGTCGGCGGATGAGAATGATGGCCCGTGCCGTGAGCTCATGTGGTCATTGGAAGATGCTATTAACGAACTAAATGCCAAACATTCTGTGACCGTGGTTTTGATCAATATACCTGATATTAAACTGGGGTGTGATTGGCACCCTCGGAATGACGGGGCCAAATCTCTTAGTGGTTTTATATCTAACATAAAATTTCCCACCATTGGAATTGTTGAATCGGAAGCTCATGGCACAGCGCTTGAATTATTTTTATGTTGCGACATTAGAGTCGCCGACAAAACGAGTAAATTTTCAATGTCTCACGTGTTAGCGGGCCACACCCCTGTGGAAGGTGGGACACAAAGATTGCCAAGGATAGTGGGTGTAGGTAGGGCAATGGATTTATTGTTGACAGGGCGAGTTTTCTCCGCCGCTGAGGCTCTTGAAATTGGAGTGGTGCAATACATTCACTCGAAAGATGTACTTGATAAAGCAGTCGAGCTAGCCTCTAAGGTAGCATCTCATGGCCCAATCGCGGCTAAGTATCTGAAAGAGGCAATAGTGGAAGGATCTGATATGACCTTGGATCAAGGATTAAGGCTGGAGACTGATCTTAATGTGATTTTGCAAAGTACTTTTGATAGAAAAGAAGGTATAGATTCATTTTTGGAGAAAAAAGAACCCAAGTATGAAGGCCGCTGAAGATGAATCAAATCGGTGGGAATAATGAACATGAGACAGTTATGTACCACTCTATCAACGGTGTCGCCCACATAATTTTGAACAGACCGGATCAAATCAACGCCTTTAATGTAGACATGCGCGATTCGCTTTTTCAAACGCTAGAATTGTTTCGGGATGATACGGAATCCAGAGTCGCAATTATGAGTGGAGCAGGCCAAAGAGGATTTTGTGCTGGTGCTGACCTGACGGAATTTGGTACTGCTCCATCTCAAATAATTGCACGAACAGTAAGATGGGAGAGAGACTTGTGGGGCTTATTTCTGTCTATTCAAAAACCGCTAATTGCCAAACTCCATGGATACGTTATAGGGTCTGGGGTCGAAATTGCGGCCTTATGCGATATTAGGATAGCGGCGGATAGCTCAATTTTTAGGATGCCCGAAGTGGCGTTGGGGATGATTCCTGCTGCTGGGGGCACTCAAACTTTGCGTAATCTTGTTGGACCTGATAGAGCCCTGGAAATGATAATGACCAATAGGCTAGTGGATGCTAAGGAAGCAATAAAAATTCGTCTTGTTGACCGAGTTGTTTCAAGAGAGATGCTCGATAGCTCTGCAGAGGTAATTGCCGGGGGATTAACTAAAATAGAGCCTGAACTGTTAGCGTCTATAAAATCATCTGTTATGAGAGGATTGGATTTTGGTCTAGAGCGTGGAATTCAACACGAGAAACGCAACTCATATCACATTGCAAGAACCAATTGATTCCTGGCTGCCCGGCCAGGATTCGAACCTGGGTCGAAGGAGTCAAAGTCCTTAGTGCTACCACTACACCACCGGGCAACGACAGATTGAGACACTCACAAATATTAAGTATATCCCAATAAATATGGTTCGAGTAAAATTCTCCCTCGTATATACTTACTGTCTGCTTTCAAGTCGTCATTCTCGATTCAATTGATAGTGCGATCACAACATTTTTATTGGAACAATTCCTAGTGGAAAACGGGAGGCTTTTTTGGTAACTGAAAGTAATGAATTTAAAGGCATCATTGAGAAAATAAAGGACAATGTCCAAAAAGTCATTATTGGTAAGTCAGATGCTATAGATTTGGTTTTAATTTCTATATTGTGTCACGGGCATATCCTTCTTGAAGACGTGCCAGGTTCGGGCAAAACCACCCTTGCAAGGGCAGTATCTTCGTCTTTGGATTGCACTTTCGGAAGAATTCAATTTACTCCTGACTTGATGCCATCCGATGTTCTTGGAGTCAATTGGTTCAACCAAAAATCTAGTGAATTTGAATTTCAAAGTGGCCCAATCTTCAACCAAATCATATTGGCTGATGAAATAAATAGGGCCACCCCTCGCACACAGTCGGCCCTTCTAGAAGCTATGCAAGAATCGCAGGTAACGATAGACGGGGAGACTCGGTTATTACCAACCCCTTTTATTGTGATGGCTACCCAAAACCCTCTGGACATGGAAGGTACCTTTCCACTTCCTGAGGCTCAACTGGACAGATTCTTGATGAAAATATCTCTCGGGTACCCCACGGAACAAGAAGAAGCAGACATCATAGTGCGCTTTCGGAAGGAAGATTCCCATAAGGAACTAGCTTCTGTGGTGAATTCTGAGATGATAAAAAATCTCCAAAACTTTTCTTCAGAAGTAAAAGTGGAACAGGGTATATGTGATTATATTATTTCGATTGTGCGTTCCACGCGAGAAAATGACAAATTGGATTTAGGGTCAAGCCCTAGAGGCTCTTTGGGCCTGTACCGCTGCAGCCAGGCTAAAGCGGCTTTAAACGGAAGGGGATATGTGACTCCGGATGATGTAAAAAGTCTTACAAATTCAGTTTTGTCGCATCGAATTATACCGACATCTAATGCTAGATTGAGAGGATTCGGGGCAGAAGAAATACTTGAAGAAATAATGTCTGAAATTAGCGTCCCAATAGAAGCCATATAGGCATAAGTATGGTAAAAACTTTTTGGAATGATTGCTGGGTATTAATAATTATTGCTTTGGTAATCATCGGCATATTTTCAGGTCAAGGTTTAATTTTAGGCCTATCTGTCATGAGCTTAGTTGTCGTTTTTACCGCATGGCTTTGGAACAAGGTATCGTTGGAAAATGTCGAATATATTCGTGTGATACCTCAAAAGAGAGTTTTTATCGGAGAGACGATTTCCTTCTCTGTAGAACTTCACAACAAAAAGCCGATACCTTTGCCAAGAATCGATACAGTTGATGACATCCCAATCGCTTTGAATCTTAACGGACCTGATATCAGGCCAAGTTCAAGCCGTGATGCTGTGTCGATGATGCATTCTGCTTCTGTATCTGCCTATCAAAAAACCACTTGGGAATATTCTGTGCAGGCAAAAAAAAGAGGGTTTCATAGGCTTGGGTCAGTGAATATTTCTGGTGGCGATATCTTTGGATTATTCAATAGTAAGAAAACAATCTCGAGTCGAGATTACATATTAGTTTATCCGCAAGTTTTAAAGCTGCCAGACCTAGGGATGCCAGAATCTAAACCTTTAGGCGAGAAAATCACTGACTTAAATATTTATCAAGACATATTTTGGAATAGAGGAATCAGAACTTATGAAAAGGGAGATCCTCTGAACACAGTCGATTGGAAATATACAGCAAAAAAATCTGAACTAATGATTAAAACATTTGAATCAACCAGTAAAAGTGACGTGATTTTGGCTGTTTCTGTAGAAACATCTTCAAAGGTATGGGAAGGATACTCAGCAGTAAATTTAGAGAGAGTTGTGGCTGCTTCTGCCTCCATAGCAAGTTATTGCAGTGAGGAAGGGTTCAATCTCGGTTTTTTTTCAAACGGCACCCCTGTATTGTCTGACTTGCCAATGAGAATACCTGCTTCACAATCGAAAGACCAACTAAGGATAATATTGGAAACCTTGGCTACCATAGGTCCTATTTCATCTGGACCTATGTCGGAAAATCTTAATAAGTGGTACAAAAAATTCCCTTTGGGATCTACGGTAGTTGTCGTCACATCCTTCATTACTGATCAATTATTGGATTCGTTAAGAAATATAACAAAATTTGGATGCAGGATAGTGTTAATTAACGTTTCTGATGAGCCGTCATATGGTGCATGGGACAATATTCTGAAATATGAGCTAGGAGCCCATTTTAGTCGGATGGAGTCGAAAGGTGAATTTATACCAATCTAAAATTATTGCACTGTGCTTAATATTGTCTGAAACAGTGTGGCTTTATTCGATCTATGCCGTTGTGGGGATAATAATTTCCCTTGGGCGGAGCCCTCTATCGTATGGAGGATGTGTTGCCTTATATGCAGTATCCCTATATTTATCCAGGCTATTTAATGCTTGGAACTTAAAAGTCTCACTCGCCATATGTCTTCAAACGTTTGTTGGAGCGATTCTCTGCTATTTCACTGTTGGATATACCAATTTACCTTCACAAGAAACTTTTTCATTGTACTGGATTTTTGACCTGGAGCATTGGGTTTATGGGGAAGGAGAGGTTGGCCTGGCTATAGTTTTGGCCGCTTTTATGAGTGTGTTCATGTGGGTAAAAGGCGGGCTCACCGGCTCTACTGACTTTCCTTTGGAAACATTATCTTCCACCTTTAGAATTGGAATTATAGTAATGGCGTTTACTGTCACCATTGATATTTTCAATGAGGCTGATTTGTACATGTCAACACTGATGTACCTGTTCTTTGCCGCGGCTTTATCAGGCCTCGCCATAGGACGCCTAAAACCTTCTTCTAATAGTGGAGTTGTCACTTTACGGTGGCTCCGAGTGGTGTCAATCCTTGTGGGAATGGTCGTCTTGTCGGGGGTACTTTTTGCTTCTTTTAGTAAAGATTTTCTCGGGACTATTTCCTCACCCATAACGACACTGATAAGTTGGATTACCATGGCAATAGTCTACCTTCTTGCGATACCTATTATTTACGCAATTCAGTTTATTATCCGATTTTATAGTTGGATTTTTGGAGATGCACTTACTTTCGATCGACCAGTTCAAGAACAACAAGGAATTATCGGATTGGGTAATGTGCTAGAAGAGTTGATTAACGCTCCCCTATCAGAAGAACCTTCAGTATTCATGCAATATTTTGAATATTTTGCCATTTTTATCTTGGTAACCGGCCTGTTATTCGGCCTAGGAATTGCTTTCAAAAGGATCAGTAGGTCAAAAAATGTAGTCGATGATGGTATCAAATCGAAGATTGAGGGATCTGAAGATTCCATGACGGATTTGCTCGAAATTACTAAGAGGTTGCTCTGGAAACGAGGGTTAACCAAAGAGGAAAATATATTCGTGATTCCAAGGCATCTGGATTCAGGAAGCAAGACCGTTTTGGAATCCTATTATGGACTGTTGGCTTTAGGGTCTCAAAAAGGCGTGAATAGATCCCGTAATTCCACTCCAAAGGAGTTTGAACCAGCCTTGTACAGGTCTTTTGATGTTGATTCTGTTCGAAGAATTACAAAGGCTTTCATGGATGTTTGCTACGGGAGAGTCACACCAATTCCATCTCGAGTAGCCGAAATTAGGGCCTTGATAGAGAACTTAGGCAAGTAACGTTACTAAATAGTTTGTTTTGCAATCCATATTCCTAAGAATGCCGCCAACAACCCGGCGACTACACTAAATGTTAAATAAGTTATAGCTTTACCATAATTACCATCAGAAATGAGTTGTATGCCTGACACAGTGACAGCCGAAAAAGTGGTGAATGAGCCGCAAAACCCAACCCCTAGTAACAATGAATAATCCTGATTCCAGTTAGGTTTGCCTAACGCGTAGCCGACCAGAAAACCTAGTACTAAAGACCCTAAAATGTTGACCGAAACAGTTCCTGTTAGACTGGATCCTAGGTAGGTATTCGCTAGACGATCCGCTCCGTACCGGCAGGCAGCACCAACACTCCCTCCTATTATCACTAGGAGCCAGTTCATACGAAACCTGCCCTACCGTCAGGGAGACTGGGTTTAGATAGTGATTCCTGAAATGTTTGGTCCATTGGAATTGATTTTTCTCTCCTTCGAGATATATTTTTTGGAGTTTACGGCGGCTGTCGCTCCGTCACCGGCAGAGCTTATCAGCTGGGAAGAAGAGTTAGCTCTTATGTCTCCTGCTGCAAAAATCCCCTTTTCAGATGTCTGAAGATTTATATCGGTCTTAATATGCCCATTTTCATCAGTTTCCAGAATGTTTTGTAAATAATCTGTGTTGGGAGCGAGCCCAACGAATATAAAAACTCCGTCAATATGCACTCTTGTGGATTCGCCTGAGATGGTTTTCATTAGGGAAATCCCTTCAACCATACGGTCTCCGTGTATTTTTTGCACTTCAACGTTTAGATGAACCTGTATTTTCTCATGATCCGTAATTTTATCTTGCAGCGTTTGCTGGGCGTGAAGAGAGTTAGATCGGCAAAACACATCTATCTTTGAGGCAAACTCTGTCAGTGTTATGGCCTCCTGCAGAGCTGAATCCCCCCCGCCAACCACGCATACCTTTTGATCAATAAAAAATGCTCCGTCACATGTGGCACAGTATGAGACACCAGCCCCGGCAAGCTCGCTTTCACCAGGCACGTTTAGTTTATTTAGTGTTGATCCACCCGCTACTATTATTGATTTTGAGGATTTCTCCCCTTCATAGGTTTTTACGATCCATTCCTGCCCGGATTTTCTAATCCCAGTTACTTCAGACATGGCAAATTCAGTACCGGAGGCAATGGCCTGTTCTTGAATTTTACTCGAAAATTCGGCTCCGCTTACTCCATCAGGTAATCCAGGGTAATCCTCTATTAGCTCCACATTAATGATTTGCCCACCAGGGATTAACCTTTCAACCAATAACGTCTTCATACCTAATCTAGATGAGTACATTCCTGCGCTAAATCCAGCAGTGCCTCCACCAATTATTATCACGTCGTAATCAGCCATTTTTCAAGTCTCCTAGAAACCTAAAATATTCTTCATATCGATATCTTTTGAATGGTTCACTGGTTCCCTTCATCGTTGTATCATACTTTCGTCTTGTTATTAAGTGAATTGAACATGAATTGTTTCCAAGAGGTTATTAAAAATGCGCAGCTATCTTAAAAATTTAGAATGTACATATTGCAGTGCAATATTCTCGGCCGATCAACCTAGGAGGCTTTGTGAGAAATGCGGGAAAGTGCTTTATCCAAGATACGACATAAAAGAGGCTTCCAAATATTTTACTAAAGAGACGCTTTCTGCAAGAGCTCCTAATATGTGGAGATATTTTGAGATGTTGCCAATACGTGACGAATCTAATGTTGTGACTTTAGGGGAAGGATTCACTCCAATTTTTGAAACAAGAAAATTAGGATCAAAATTGGGATCCAAATCACTGATGCTGAAGGATGAAGGACTAAATCCGACAGCTTCATTTAAAGCAAGAGGATTGTCAGCTGCTGTTTCTAAAGCTAAAGAATTAGGGTTAAGTAAATTAACAATGCCATCAGCGGGAAATGCTGCTGGTGCAATGGCTTCATATGCTGCAAGGGCGGGGATGGAGGCTTTTGTGTTTATGCCACAAGATGCTCCTAAAGCAAACCAAAAAGAAGTTTCTGTTTCAGGCGGCAATTTATTTTTAATAGACGGTTTGATAAGTGATGCTGGTGTTATTTCAAGAGAAAAAGCCGTAGAAATGGGCCTGTTTGATGTTTCCACACTACAGGAACCTTACAGGGTGGAAGGAAAGAAAACTATGGGATATGAAATTGCTGAACAGTTGGGATGGGAACTGCCAGATAACATTATCTACCCCACAGGAGGTGGAACAGGCATCGTTGGAATGTGGAAGGCTTTTCAGGAAATGGAAGAATTGGAATGGATCTCCTCGAAACGGCCAAAAATGTTTGCTGTGCAGGCTGAAAATTGTGCCCCAATAGTTAGGGCATTTGAGAATGGGGAGGAGTTTGCCCAGCCTTGGGAAAACTCTAATACTCTAGCAGCTGGTATAAGGGTGCCAAGTGCTATAGGGGATTACCTCATTTTAAAGGCAATCAGGGATAGTGGAGGATCGGCTATCACAGTCTCAGATGATGATATGATAGATATGATTGATCTCGTCGGTAAACTTGAAGGGTTTTTTGTCTGCCCCGAGGGAGCTGCTACTGCATGCGGAGCGAAAAAATTGATAGAAAATGGTTCCATCGACCCATCTGAAAAAACTCTGTTATTAAATACAGGATCAGGGTTGAAATATTTGGATATGTTGCCCTAAAAGCCTATACCAAATCCGTAAGGGATATATGAGGGGCATAAATGTTGAGAGAGTTTTCGATCATCATTTTGACCATGTCGTGATCCGGTACGCATTCCGGACATTCCTCATTCGTACCTTTGTTATATTTGACTATAAGTTGATTTTCGCTAAATGAGATCAAATCTAGAGACCCTCCTTCGGAAGCGACAATAGTCTCCATGTTATCTAAAACTGTCTTTACGCCAGGATCATCCGTGTTTATCGGCATCAAATAAATCCTCCTCTAATTTAATCTTTCAAAAATGGTGGCCACTCCTTGACCACCTCCGACACACATTGTCACAAGACCGGTGTTGGAGTCGGATCTTTCCATTTCTTCCATTAGTTTTACCGTCATGATTGCACCAGTGGCCCCAACTGGGTGTCCTAGGCTAATTCCGCTGCCATTCACATTGGTTTTTTCTATGTCCAGGTTTAATTCTCGGATGCAGTAGAGAGCTTGAGATGCAAAGGCCTCATTAAGTTCAATTACATCAATGTCATTTATGCCCATGCCTGATTTATCCATCGCTTTTTGGACGGCAGGAACAGGTCCAATACCCATCACCGCCGGTTCCACGCCAGCAATTCCCCTGGTGTGCCATTTCATCCTTGGTTTTACTCCCAAATCTGCGGCTTTTTGAGCTGACATCATTACTACAGCGGCAGATCCGTCATTTATGCTAGAAGCGTTACCTGCGGTGACTGTGCCATCTTTTTTGAAAACAGGCCTCAAGGTAGATAAACTTTCTATGGTTGTATCTGCCCTGGGACCCTCATCTTCCGTTACAACTACAGAGTTTCCTCTTCTCTGAGGCACGGATACAGTAGTTATTTGATTAGTGAATCTTCCTTGAGATATGGCGGTGCTCGCCCGCTGGTGGCTTATAACAGCAAGTTCATCCTGGTCGTGGCGAGACACGGAAAATCGCTCTGCGACGTTTTCAGCTGTGACACCCATGTGATATCGATTTACTGGACATCCTAACCCTTCAGTAAGCCCATCTACTAGCTGAGAATTCCCCATTCTTAAACCGTCGAACCGTGCTTTGTAATCTATAAAGTAGGGCACCTGGCTCATGTTTTCTATTCCGCCGGCTACAATAATGTCCGCTTCCCCTGTTCGCACTAGTTGTGCAGCCATGTTTATTGCTTCGAGTCCAGATGAACATTGCCTATTAATTGCAATAGTGGGTGTATCATGAGGAATACCTGCTTTTAAGGCAGCTAAGCGGGCAGCATAGCCGGCCTCAGCGGCCTGGATTGCGTTTCCCAATACGACTTCATCCACCATATCAGGAGATATGCCCGCTCTCTCAAGGGCAGCCTTGATTGCAAAGGATCCTAGATCTGGCGCACCAACATCTTTGAAAGCTCCTCCGAATCTACCAACTGGAGTTCTTGCTCCAGAAACGATGACCGCATCATTCATGATTGTTCCTCCGACTTCTTAAATACCTATCAAACCCTACCTTAGCAGAGCCGAATGCCTGTATCAATTTAGCCTCATTTATATATAAGATTCTATTGTAATATTCATATATTGTATTTGATAGTAAATTTAGGACTTCTTGTGTACGTTATAGGTACTGCCGGTCATGTTGATCATGGAAAATCTACACTTGTGGAACGCCTGACAGGTATCGATCCTGACAGATTTCAAGAGGAGAAGGACCGCGGCATGACCATTGATATTGGCTTTGCTTGGATCACACTTCCTTCTGGAAGAGAGGTCAGTATAGTTGATGTTCCAGGCCATGAAAAATTTGTCAGTAACATGTTGGCAGGAGTTGGTGGTATTGACATGGCTCTCCTGGTTGTAGCAGCAGATGAATCGGTAATGCCGCAAACTAGAGAACATCTCGCAATTCTAGATTTGTTGGGCGTTACTAATGGGGTGGTAGTTGTAACTAAGAAAGATTTGGTTGATGAAGATTGGCTGGAACTGGTTTATGCTGAGGTAGAAGAATTGTTGACTGGCACGACATTGGAAGGGGCTGAAACAATAGCTGTTTCGGCAACTACCGGTTCAGGTATCTCCAGTCTTATGGATTCCATAGATTCCGCCTTGGATAAAACTACTGCTAAAAAGGATTTTAATAGACCTAGATTACCTATTGATAGAGCTTTCTCGATTAGTGGGTTTGGCACTGTAGTAACCGGAACTTTAATCGACGGATATTTGTCGGTAGGCCAAGAAGTGGAAATAATTCCCATTGGGTTAAAGGCTCGTATCAGAGGTCTTCAGTCCCATGGTAAATCTGAAGCCAACTTTGGCCCCGGCACACGAGTCGCTGCGAACCTAGCGGGAATAGAATCCACACAAATTGCCAGAGGGGATGTTTTGAGTTTACCAAATTGCATAGATCTCTCTGAGGCTTTTGATGTTCGACTTAATGTTGTTGAGGGTGCGCCTAATCCATTACGCCACAACATGTTCGTTACATTGCATACAGGAAGCTCAGAAGTTGTAGCCCGTTTGAGGTTGCTGGAGGAAGGAGAAGTACAACCTGGTAACAGTACATGGGCACAACTTAAGCCTGAGAAGTTATTACCGGTACTTAGAGGGGATCACTACATTATTAGATCAAATATGACTACACTTGGTGGCGGTAGTATTGTCGATACCCGAGCGAAACGACATAGGAGAAGACATCTTCCCACCTTGCAAAAACTCAAATCCTTAGAATCCGGCACCCCCTCTGAAATTATCCTTAATATTATTGAATCTGCTGTCCCATCTACTTTAGGTTCACTGCTTTCATCCTCGACAATGCAGGAAGAAGAGATAATTCCTACCATAGAAATATTGATAGCAGAGAAAGCTTTAATGTCTACATCTCCCGGTATTGAGAAATCCTATTTTTTCACCACTAAACGGTGGGAAGATATCTGTGATTTGACTAAGAAGAGCCTTAATTTGTTTCATGCACAGTTTCCTCTAAGGCAAGGTATGCCCAGAGAAGAATTAAGAAACAAACTGAGTTTGTCTCCAGAAAGTTTTAATGCTGTTGTGAATGTTTTGGAAAAAATCAAGGTGTTGAGAGATTTTACCTCCCAAATCGCCCTTACAGACCACGAACCACACTTGACGGAAGAACAGAGTCGAATTTCAGAGGCTTACATGGGAAATATATCTAAAGGCAAATTTTCACCGAGAACGGACTTAGAAGTAGATGATGATGTTCTGAATTTCCTGATTGATAAGGGACGATTGGTAAGAGTTAGTGATGGAATAGTTTTCTCATCTGAGGCGTTTAAAGAGATGTTGGATGGAGTTCGTTTTTACATATCAAGGAATGGGGAAATCACGGTCGGTGATTTCCGAGATCTTTTTCAGACAAGCAGAAAATATGCTTTGGGGTTTATGGATTACCTAGACCAGCAACAAATTACTAGACGGGTCGGCGATGCTAGAATTTTGAGAGAATGAGGTTGGATTGCTGATATGGGATTCTTAAACAGTGACTCACTAAGGAGTGGCGTGATAGCTTAATTCTTCTTCCAGGATGATTGTTAATTGATGTGCGAGGTCGGACTCTTCCTCGCAAATTTTCTCTAAAGCCATTTTAAATATAGTTAGCTGGCCCCTCAAATTCATGTCATTGTGGTATGCATTGGATATTGGAACGGCCTCGTGAAGGCTCAGCAGATCTAGCTCTTCTTCGAGGTTGGTACCTAGAAGATCAGATTTCTCGGCTATTTTCGAAACAATAATATCTATTTCCTTAAGACACGTTTTCAGTTCACCGGGCAGACCGGCCACAGCCATGTCGAGGGCTGACTGGAATTTTCTTTCTGATATCGAGATCATCTAAAAATATTAGCATTTTTTGACAGATATCTACAGGCAATTGACCCGAATTTTGCCCTGTTTTATCGTACTCACTATGTTTCTCTAGAATATGGAAAACTTGCAACAGTTACTGGAGTCTGTGAGGTAATTAAAATGAAGGTAACTCAGATAAAAAGGTTCCCCATAGATGATGAAGACTGCAGGGTGTATTACATAGTAAAAGTTGATACAAACTCTGGGATTTATGGTTTTGGAGAAGTTGGCATATGAAATTGGGGAGGGGCGATTGGTAAGGCCATTGAGCATCTACCTCAAGTGGTCATAAGGGAAGATTCGTTCAGCACGGGAAAGATGTGGCAACAAATGGTTCGCGGAGGATTTTTTCCTGCGGATAAAGTACATTCATGTGCAATAAGTGTGATTGATATTGGTTTGTGATTGGGGCCAAGATTCTTGATATGCCATGGTACAAACTGCTTGGAGGCCCCGTGAGGGATAAAGTGATCTGCTATCCACATACTCAAAGAGACATAATGTCAGAGTTATTGGAAAATTGTAGAAGGCACATTAATGTTGGGCGGAAATTTGTACGTTGGCACCAATCTGAGATCGGACCGTCAGCCATTTATGTAGACAATTTAAATACTTTTGAACCGGTGGAATCCATACGCATACCTGAACAACAAATCGCTACGAAAAGGGAGGTGATTGTTCCTGAGACACCGATATGTTTTGACATCCACACTCGATTGGATACAGCCCATGCAGTTGTATTTTGTGAGGCGGTGGGGCCTTACGCGATTTTTCGCAGAAAATCTTTTGAGGTCAGAAAATTCGTCTAGCTATCGTTTGTTGGCACGACATACATCTTTACCGATCGCTGCTGGAGAGCAATGGGATACTAAATGGCTATTCATGGAAATGATTGATGAGGAGTTGGTAAATTTGGGTTTTGGTGAGTTTGTGTATATAGAGAATTACATGTATTCTTCCCCGTGGACTTTGCAAATCAGCTATTTGATTGCTAAGGACCGTTCGCTAAATTGTATCTAATTAGGGAGGTACGAGATTAATGACCGATTTAAGAAAGACTGTTGCTATAGTCGGAGTGGATGAGTCCGATGAAATTGGGAAAGTTCCCAATAAATCGAATCTAACTCACCATGCTGAGGCAGCGTACAACGCTTTGGAAGACGCAGGCATGTCTATGAAAGATGTGAATGGCCTTTTTACTGCTGGTACATCTACGTTGAATTTGGCTGAATATTTGGGTATTGAGCCGAGTTTTACAGATACCACCGCTGTTGGGGGCTCGTCATTTATAATTCATATTGCGCATGCTATGGCTGCCATTAATGCTGGATATTGCGATGTGGCACTCGTTACCCACGGTGAGGCAGGTCGAAGTAGAAGGAGTCGCCCAGGTGGTGACGCTGCTGATCCTGGTTCACAGTTTGAAACACCATACGGATTTCTGGGAGCACCCATTAATTATGCTATGGCTGCCAGGAGATACATGCATGAGTATGGGGAAGATAAAACCCGGCAAGCCATGGCAGAAGTTGCAGTGGCTACCCGTAAGTGGGCGCAACTAAACCCAAAGGCTTATATGCAAGATGAAATGTCTTTTGATGATTACCATAATTCACGTTGGATATCTTGGCCATTCCATCTTTTGGATTGCTGTTTAGTGACAGATGCCGGAGGGGCATATGTGATCACATCAGCTGAGCGGGCTCGCGATGCCAAGAAGAAGCCTGTATGGGTTTTGGGTGCAGCAGAGTCGCATGACCACAATCTGATCAGCCAGATGCCGGATCTCACCCGTACAGTGGCAAAAAACACTGGACCACTAGCATTAGAAAGATCGGGTGTTACTCACGATGATATTGATCTCGCGATGATTTATGACTCTTTTACATATACTGTACTGGCTACTTTGGAAAGCCTAGGGTTTTGCGGACCTGGAGAAGCTCCTGATTTTGTGGCTAACCAAAGAACAGCCCCAGGCGGGGATTTTGCTATGAACACATCGGGAGGTGGGCTATCCTACACCCACTCCGGAATGTATGGAATGTTCCTAGTTTTGGAGGCGGTTAGGCAGCTAAGAGGAGAGTGTGGCGATAGACAGTTAGACGATCCAAAATTGTGTCTGATCAACGGAACCGGAGGGTCACTGTCTTCCACCGGCACTACTGTTCTGGCAGTAGATTAATTTAAGGAGTATTCACACATGGCTTATAACAAACCACTACCGGTACCTCAAGGGGAATCGGATGTTTATTGGCAAAAGGCAAAACAAGGCGAATTATGGTTGAGGAACTGTAAGTCTTGCGGGAATGCCTATTTCTATCCGCGAGATATTTCTCCTTGCTGTTTCTCGAAGGATACAGACTGGATACAAGCTTCAGGTAAAGCTACTTTGTTTACTTACGGAATAGTTCAAAGAGCTCCTCACCCAGGGTTTGTTGACGATGTTCCTTTCGTGACAGCAGTAGTTGAATTGGAAGAAGGACCCAAGATGGCTACTAATATTGTCATCGAAGATCCCACACCAGAGAATTTACAAATTGGAATGGCTTTGGAAGTTGTGTTTGAAGACATAACAGACGAACTAGCCCTTCCTAAATTCAAACCAGTGTAGGGAATGGCAAGGAAAAGGGCGGACTTATTTATAACCCGCACTTTTCCTTGTTCAGAACATAATCCCTTGCTGGCAGCAAGGGTTCTCCAGATTTCTACCTAAGGGGTAGTTAGGCGCAGCTAGCACAAGGGCACATTTTTCTCAAAGTGTCAAAAGGGAAAATACCGGTATAGTGGGCGTCGCTCCACAAAAACTGGATTGCATAATTACCGATCATTAAATGGTCTTCTGCTGTCAGGTCTGAAGGTATGGTGGCTGGGTCTAGTAGTTGCCTTTTACTCCACTCTTCAACACATTCCGCACACTGGCAACTGATTCTTATTTCTTTGGCGCCATACGTGCTTTCGTGGCCGTCTGACCATCTGATCAGAATTTTGTCCCCGTATACACCGACTTTTTCTATTTTCAGGCCTTGAGTCAAGCTTCACCCCGTTTTTGTATTGGCATTAGGATAATCCATTTTGCTTTTTCACTACAACACAGAATGTATGGAAGAAAATCTGGTTTATAATCTTTCTCACATCAAAATTAGGCATATTCAAAGTTGAGGTTTTACAGTTTGGCAAAACGCAAGATAGGGAAAATCATAAAGCGACCAGGTCTTAAATTTGGGGATCCTGATATTGAGATTCCTATTGCAGCAGATCTCCTTAAGGTAGAAGGAGTGCCGCAGAGAGATACTGAGGTGTCTTATTACAGTAGAGAATTTCCCTTGGAGAGCTTTTCAATAGAGCAAAGCGCTTCGGCTCTATGGGCCCAAAAAGAGAGAGTCAAGCATACTCCTGAAACTGAGGAGCTTTACAGAAATTACCAAAAGAAGATCACCCCCTGGATAAACAAAATCAAGAGGTCAGGAGAGCGGGCTCCTAATGTTTCTTCACAGGCAGAAAACCCTACTGAGGTTATTCGTAATAAGGCAAAAGAACTGGGATATAGCGAGATAGGGTTTACCAAGTTTGACCGAAGATATATTTATCAGAGCCGGAAGAGCTTTGTTCGGCGTGACCTTCCCAATGTTATATGTTTAGCATATGAGCAAGAATATATTGAAACTCAAAATATACCCTCCTACTCCTCGGAGATTGCACAAGGTGATGCGTACTTAACCCAAGCTGATCTTTCTCTAAAGCTGGCGGGTTTTATTAATGAATTAGGTTTCAGTGCACAAATATCTGGACCTGCGTGGCATTTTGGACCCATGATTCCTATGTTTGTAGAGGCTGGTTTGGGCCAGTTGGGGGTGAACGGTCAGTTGCTTTCTCCACACTTTGGATCCCGCGCCAGATTACAGCTGATAATTACTGATGCATATCTTGATTATGATTCACCAATTGATTATGGCATGTATAAATTTTGCGAACTTTGCCAAGTTTGCTTTATGCGGTGCCCCGGCAAAGCAATTCAATCACAAAGGGTTTGGTTTCGGGGGGTTGAGAAAAATAAATTGATTGCCAAGCGTTGTCGCCCCGTAATGGCTCGTTATTCAGGTTGTGGAATATGTATGAAAGTTTGTCCAATCCAAAAATATGGAATGCGACCCGTAATGGAACATTATGTAGAAACTGGGGAGGTGTTAGGAAAAGGAACGGATGAGCTTGAATCGTATGAACTCGAAAACAAAGGGTATTTTAGAAGTGGGAAAGTGCCAATATTTGATCGAGACTTCTTCGACATGCCTGAAGGGAGAACTGAACATAACTTGGTGGAAGAATTTAAGGATAATCTGGTCAACATGAAAAGTTTGGATAAACAGAGTGAGTATGAGCTATATGTAGAATTTAAAAATGCATTAAATTCATCAAAAACTAAGAATGGGGAGGTAATTGATATGGGAATGGATATGGAATTTTAACTTTTGTTGCTCATCCTGCTGCCACCAAGTTTGTTGACCCATGGTTTGAATTTGTGATAATTTAGGCACGGCTAGTAAATAAAATATCGTGACTTCTAGAAGGAGGATAACATGGCAGGTGAAGGAAAATTCGAAGTAGAAATAATTTATTGTGTGCCTTGAGCGCATCACGGAATGGCGGCCTGGATGGCCAACGAGTTTTTTGCTGAAGCAGGGAAAGATATTGCTATAAGAATCACGCCAGGAATAGGTGGAATCTATCAGGTATTTGCTGATGGAGAGAAGATATTTGATAAGGCAGAGGAAGATGGTGTGTTCCCGAATTTACCGAGAGTAAAAGAATTGAGGGCAATTATTAGGGAAAAATTAGCAGCCCCTGTTGCCTAGACTTTAATAAGTTTGAATTTCAGAAAACCCCTGGGTTAGATTTCGATCCAACCCGGGGGTTTTCTGTTTAAATTGTTTGTCAGACACCTCTTAATGGCGGAGAAATTTAGTAAGTTATGGAAGTATTCGACGGTATTAATGTTATTGACACCACATCTGGCAAGGCTGGATCTATTTGCTCAATGTTTTTGAGTGATAACGGGGCTAGGGTTTTGAGGGTTCCCGTAAAACAAAATATTAACCGAGATGATCCGGAATTTGCCACTTTACACCGAGGGAAAGAACTCCATAATTTAGATCTAAAGACCCAGTACCCATTGTTTGAGAAACTTGTTCATAAGTCTGATGTTTTAATCGAGGATTTACTCCCTTTAGATCCATTGCAAAAAAGGATCGGGTTTCAAACCTTGAAAAAAGTGAATCCTGGATTGTTACATTGTTCGATTACCCCTTATGGCCAAAATGGATCTTTAAAGAATGAATCACCTATATCTGATTTGATCAAAGCTAGAACAGGTATTTTAGATAGTATGCCAGGGTTTGAGGAAGGTTCAACTCATGTCATGCATCCTGTCATAGACGTAGGGGCTGGTCTTTTGGCAGCTTTGGGACTAACGAGCGGGCTACTTCGCCGCCTTGAGAGTGGCGCTGGCCTGAAGATAAACACATCGTTGATGGCCGCTGGTCTTTTATATATGCCGAAAGCTACCGGAGATAGAGTTCGCCCACGACCTGTCAAAGTTACCCCAGTTGGAGGCGGGCCATTTTATAGTGTCTACGAATGCCAAGATGGGGAGTGGATTCAGCTGGGCTGCATTCACGCGGGATTTGTAGATATTGCCGCCACTGTTATGGGTATAGTAGAGGTTATGTCTAACCCAAGATATGGGGACGGCCGCAACCCGGTTGATGAAGAAGCGAGGGTCGAGCTTTTTGGGATAGTGAAAAATGTTATGAAGACAAAGCCATCTCGTGAATGGGCCGAACTATTTGAATCAGTAGATGTCCCATTTGCTCATGCTGGCACAGCAGATGCGGCGATTGAAAATCAACAAGTTGTACATAACCAAATGGTTCATGAATTAATTGATCCAATTTATGGCCCAATGATTCAATATGGGTTGCCTATAAAATTTTCTAATACTCCGGGTTCGATCAAAGGGCCGCGTGTGCTGGATTCCAGTAGTGAGATTACGTTAAAAAAATCCCTGCAAATTGAAAACAATCTTGAGAACCATGCCTTTAATAAGCTACCTTTAAATGGAATCAAAGTGGCTGACATCACGAACGTAATAGCTGGCCCCACAATGGGGAGACTCCTTGCTGATTTAGGAGCTGATGTACTTAAGATAGAACCTCCATACGGAGATATCTCACGACCCTCTAGTGGAAGATATTTTCATGCCTTGAACGCGAACAAAAAATCGTTATCTATTGATGCTAAAAATGAAGTTGCACAGAAGGCCCTTCAGAAAATTGTCGGATCATGCGACGTTATGGTTGCGAATCTAAGGCCTGGTGCCACGGGTAGGATGGGATTGGATACGGAGACCTTAAGAAAATTCAATCCAAAAATGATAGAAGTACATGTAACTGCATTTGGTTGGGATGGCCCCTTTGCTAATAGGCCTGGGGTCGATCCTTTGGCTCAGGCCTGGATGGGTCTCCAAGTTGCGCAAGGCGGACAAGGTAATTCTCCATCTTTTCTCGCGCCTGTGGCCCCGACCGACTATACTGCCGGGTGCATGGGAGCCTTGGGGGCAGTTATGGCTCTTTATGCAAAAGAGAAGAGTGGGCTTGGCCAAGTGGTTAACACTAATTTACTTAATGCTGGGTGTTTGCTTTTGGAAGGCGATTTTTCTCGTTATAAAAATAAGATACAAAGACGAATATCCGATAAATCCCAGAATGGGCTTAGTGATTTTCACAGGTTATATCAAACTAGTGACGGCTGGATTTATGTGAGTGCTGAGGATTCAGCATCAGGGGATGCCCTGCTTGATGCCGTGGGATTAACAGGCCTTGGTCAGAAAAATCCTCGTCATGAACACTCAGAATTAGGCTCCCAGTTAGCAAAAGCTATAAAGCTCCATAATTCTAGATACTGGCTGGAGCTGATGCGTTCTAATGATATACCTTGTGCGGAATCAATAATTGACTATGAAGTGGATTTTTTTAAGGATAAGCAGGCGATTCAAAACGATATGATATCAAAAAGTGTGCTTCATGATGGAAGTGCCTATGCTTTTTCTCATAACCTCATTCAATTTCCAGATTTGCCCATAACCCAAGTCAAACCAACCCCTCTTTTAGGGGAACATAGCCTTGAAATTCTTAGAGAATTCGGAATAGATGAGTCTGTGATTGATGCTATCTCCCAAAACGGATCTTTAGTAACATCGTGATATAAAGGCATGTATCATATCGACAGAATAAACGAGAGCAATGTTCGTCTTTTGTCCATAGTAAGTGGTCTCGCATTTATCTTCGTCAGCATTAAGCTTTGGGATTATGAGTTTTATTTAATATCCCTCCCAACGCTCTTTGTCGGAATTATAGCTATTTTAATTAGCGCTAATAACTATCCGATTTCTATTCGGGAAAAGAATAACAGCCCTCAAACTCCCGGTGTCAGTTTAGGTAGCGAATCGTCGAAGATAATGTGGTTGAGATTGACCGAGAAAACGGTTGGGTGGTTCCTAGTTGTTGCTTCGGGTACTTTATCAATATATGGATTCATGCTATTCGATAGGTCGGCGCTTGGAGCTGGGTGGATATGTTACCTGTTTTCGGTTTTGGCAATGGCGGCTGTACCTTTCTTATTTAGTGGGTCAAGGGTAGCGACTTCTAAACCCCTTATAAATTCCAGGTTAACAATTCCTATTCTCACGACCTTGTTAGTTATAGGCATAGTAGTTTTTGGGTTTCTCATACGTGTTTATAACATAAGTGAATTGCCTGCCGGTCTTTGGTATGACGAGGCAGATAACATCGTTAGAGCTGGACAGATACATGCCTCACCTCTGAATACTCCGGTGTTTGTTCCTTCGACACACCTCCCATCAGCCTTTTTGGTTCCTTTCGCGATGTTGCAGGAATTGACAGGTGTTCTCTGGTTGAATGGTCGACTTGTATCGGCTGGGTTTTCTGTAATTCTCATATTAGCTATGTTCTATTTTGCTAAAGATATATTTGGTGCTTTTTGGGGACTCGGGGGGGCGTTTTTGGTTTCCACTATGAGATGGAGTCTGAATTGGGGTCGAATTGGTATGCACGGAATAACTGCTGCAGTTTTTGCTGCACTAACAGGATTCTTACTATGGAGATCCTTAGTTAGATGGAGCCCTTTTTGGTTCTTTTGGACGGGGCTGACCCTTGGGATAGGAATGTGGTTTTATGCGCCGTTTCGGTTGTTTCCGGTAGTTATCCTGATTGGTTTAGGATTGAGAATTTACTCGGGGTTTCCAGGTTGGAGAAGATTATTTTACTGCTTAATGAGTATGGCCTTTGCCTCAATTATCAGTACAGTCCCCCTAATACAGTATTCCCTAAGAAATCCAGACATATTTTTTGAACGCACTAAAGAGACATTCATACTAAATCACCTTTCAGACGTGAATGCGGTTGAAGCTATATGGGAAAATATTGTTGAACATATATTTATGTTTCACATTTCAGGAGACCCAAACCCGAGACACAACTTACCTTTTGAGCCTATGTTGGATGATGTGACAGGCACATTGTTTATAGCCGGGATAATTCTTATTTTGGCCCAGTGGAGGCGGCCCCTGTTCCTATTATTTCCTTGTTGGGTTTTTGTAATGCTGGCGCCAGGGATATTTTCAGTTCCTTGGGAATCACCTCAATCATTGCGATCAATAGGAGTTATACCTGCGGTTTTGATTATAAGCATTGTGCCGTTAGTACATTTGTCGCGCCTTTTTAACTTAAACCCTAGGTGTATTTTCCGTAAAGGAGGGTTGGTTATGATTGTTATATTGTTTGGGGCTATAGGCTATTTCAATGTGAGTACATATTTCGGAAAACAAGCATCAGATCCTGACGTGTTTGCCGGTTTTTCTACCTCCGAGACCCTGATGGCAAAAGAAATGGTTAAACAATCACAGAATGGTTATACCCTGTATTCATCTAGGCAATTTCTTTATAGTCTTACTGCTTCTGTAATTTCTGGAAATGTTCATTATGAGCCATTATTTGCTCCAAGGGATTTACCTATTTCCCCCAATAGGGTTCTACACGGGGCGGCCATTTATTTGGAGCCTCGTGAGGCTGGTACTTATGATCTGCTGGGTGAATACTACCCGTCTGCTAAATTTAGGGAAATTATGGCCCCTGATGGAGTCGATCCTATTTTGTACGAGGTCTTAATAAATAAGCAGCAGTTGATCGATAGTCTCGGAGTAAGGGCCACCTTTAAGAGAGAAGGTGACCTCGTAAAAACCGATAGATTCAATAATTTTTCATCCTCATGGTCTAAAGATTTACCAGGAATAGATTTGCCGGCAGGTTTTGTACTTCAAAGTAATTTACATGTGCGCCAACCGGGACTTTACCAATTTAAAGTGTCCGGTGATGGACAGTTATTTTTGGATGACATTTCAATTCAGAAAAATGGGGAGGGTATTAAATTAGGTATAGGGTTGCACTCAGTAAGACTTGAAGGGGTTGCGCATTCCGAATCAGGTTTTACGGAGTTATTATGGAGCCGTGACGGAAGTGTAATGGAAACTATATCTTCGACATTGCTTTTCTCAAATGAGAGACCTCCAATGGGATTGGCTGGAGTGTTTTATCAGGAATCTCAACCCCTAGTGTCACATGTAGGGCTCACTGCTGATACCTTTTACTACGACCCGCCAATTGAAGGTCCTTATAATGCCGTATGGGCGGGGTTTTTGGAAATACCATTATCAGCAAAATACAAATTTTCTTTAACAGGAAACGGTGCTATGAAACTGTTTGTGAATGACGTTTTGATCACTGAGACCACTTGGGATAGCGAATTCGGTCAATCAGAAGAAATAAGTATTCGCAGTGGGAAAGCCAGGATTGAATTGCGGTACCTATCATCGACTGTTTCACCTCAATTCGAAATACTTTGGCAGGTGGGAGAAAATAGTGAAAACGTGATTCCTGTTAGCCTAATTAAACCCGACCCAGAGTTCATGAGAGTTCCATAATATAAATGGACCCTTTATTTGTGGATATATTACTAACGCTTTTGGCCATATTTGTGGGAACTATGGTGTTGGTGATAGCAGGATTTGGTATAGCTATTGGGTCCTCTCCTATCATGTTGCTTACCGTGGATCCGCAGTCCACCGTTATTATCATCAATACAGTTTCACTTTTGGTTTTTGTTTTAATGATTTATCAAAATAGGCGGCATATAAATTACCGAGAAATGACTGTCCCAGTTATTTTCGGAATGATGGGGGTTCCTGTAGGGGTATACATTCTTTCCAATTCAAATCCTTCGGCCCTGAGAGTTTCGATTGCTCTTTTAATCATTTTTTTGGGGTTTGTTATGGCCCTAAATCCGACTATAGCGGCTATTAGGCATAAATTCACCTTGTGGGGAGCTGCTTTTTTGGTAAGCGCGATGATTACGTCTACAGGGATAGGAGGCCCCATCATGGCAATTGCAGCTTTGTCACGGGGATGGGATAGGGATTCAATTCGAGGTTCGCTTCCGTATTATTATCTATTCATCGAGACAACCGCGGTAATAGGTTATTTTATAACCGGTATGTTTGATTCTGAGCGGCTGATACTGACTGGGGTAAGTATTTTTCCTGCCTTACTGGGTTTTTTGATTGCTTCTATGCTTGTGAAAAAAATCAATCAGAGCTACTATCGAGGATTAATCCTAGGTATAGTTATGTGTGCTGGTATTGCTATTTTAGTCAAAGAAGTTTTTATTTGATAAAACCTAACAGTGGCACTAGATGAAATTTGATTAGGTGTGTGCATGAATTCTGAAGAACTGAAAAATTTGAGAGACTTGAGAGAAAGGATTAGGCATTCTACTGCCCATGTGATGGCAGATGTTGTCACACAACTTTACCCTGAGGCAAAACTTGCTATAGGGCCTCCTACTCAGGATGGGTTCTACTATGATTTTATGGTTGATACCCCTTTTTCTGATGAAGATCTAGCAAAAATAGAAACCGCTATGGGGAAAGTTATTTCTCAGGATTTACCTTTCATTTATGCCGAATATACCAGAGAGGAGATATCGGCTATGAATCAATTGGAACCTCTCAAACTAGAGGTGATATCCGGTATTCCAGAACTTGAGGTAATTAGCACATATAGCCACGGAGAATTTGAAGATTTATGTGCAGGGCCTCATGTGGAATCTACGGGTAAGATACCTGCTTTTAAACTCTTGACTGTCGCCGGAGCATACTGGAGGGGTGATGAAAATCGGCAGATGCTGCAAAGGATATATGGGACAGCATTTGAAAGTCAGGCTAGTTTGGATGAACATCTTGAGAGGCTTGAGGAAGCTCAGCGTAGAGATCACAGGTCGTTAGGAAAGGAATTAGATTTATTTTCCATCCACGAGGAAACAGGACCTGGCTTGATAATTTGGCATCCAAAGGGAGCAAGAGTAAGAAGTATTCTTGAAGATTTCTGGCGCAAAGAACATTATAAGCGAGGCTACGATCTTGTATACACGCCAAATATTGGACGGGAAAATTTGTGGCAAACGAGCGGGCATTTAGATTTTTTCCAAGAAAACATGTTCCCTCCTGCTGAAACAGATGGGCAAAATTACTATTTAAAACCAATGAATTGCCCTTTCCATATTATGTATTACAAATCCTCTTTACGTAGTTATCGTGATTTACCAATGAAAATAGGTGAGTTGGGTACGGTTTATCGCTACGAAAGAGGAGGTACGCTTCATGGGATGCTTCGCGTTAGAGGATTTACCCAAGACGATGCACATATATTCTGTACCCCAGATCAGATCGAAAAAGAAATAGACGGTGTTTTGGATCTCACATTCGATTTAATGGAAGCCTTTGGATTTGATGATTTCACCATGAACTTGTCCACCAGACCTGATAAAGCAGTGGGGTCAGACGAACAATGGCAATTGGCTGAAAAATCTCTTATGAACACTTTGGATTCTAGAGGATTAGATTACCAAATTGAAGAGGGCGGAGGAGCCTTCTATGGACCTAAAATCGATGTGAATATTAGAGATGCGATAGGTAGATCATGGCAGTGCACTACAGTCCAATTTGATTTTAATTTACCTGAGCGATTTGGGCTAACTTACATCGGAGATGATGGTGGTTCCCATCAGCCTTTTATGGTTCATAGAGTGATTTTTGGTTCCCTGGAAAGATTTATGGGAATATTGATCGAACATTACGGGGGAGCTTTCCCTACTTGGCTAGCGCCAACACAAGTTCAAATCATCCCAATCGCTGATAGACATAATAAGTATGCTACTTCCCTGCACAACCAATTGTCAGAAAGCGGAATAAGATCCGGCATAGATACTCGAAGTGAACGAATGAATGCTAAGGTTCGAGATGCCCAAATCAATAAAATACCGTATATGTTTATAGTGGGTGATAGGGAGGTGGAATCGGAAACTGTTGGTGTAAGGTTGAGATCAGGAGAGGATTTAGGGGCCCTTTCCTTAAATGAAATGAAAAAAAGGATTTCTTCTGAGGTGGAGGGTAAAATCACCTAACAGATCTACTATCTAATTTTGTTGATCACCTACTCTAGGTGTGCTATATTCATTACGGTCCAGTGTATCCACTGGACTATTTATTTTGTACAAGGGGAAGCAACATACCTAAAAATTATCGGGTTAACGATCAAATAACTGCCCAATCTGTGCTGGTTGTTGATGACGAAGGGAATCAGCTGGGTGAGTTGACTACCGACAAGGCAATAGAAATGGCGATGGAGAAAGGCCTGGACCTCGTGGAGGTAGCAGAATCAGCCAATCCGCCAGTCTGTCGATTGTTGAATTATGGGAAATTCAAGTATGAAGCTACTCGTAAAGAACGTGAAGCCAGAAAAGCCTCCAAAACCAAATCTAATAACTCCGTGCGAGAAGTGCGGATGAAGACACGAATTGGAGCTCATGACAGGGAAGCCAAAACTAGATTAGTGAAAAGACTGCTAACTGAGGGCTCCAAGGTGCGAGTTTCGGTCATGTTTAGAGGGCGAGAGGTACAACACCCTCAAATAGGTATGGCTTTGCTCAAACACGTGGCAGAAGATCTACAAGAAGATGCATTATTGGAAAAAGCCCCTTCTTTTGAAGGCAGATTTTTGGCTATGATTTTGGCCCCTGGTCCATCTTTAAAAAAGAATACAAATAATAGGGAACCAGAAAGTGCCAAAACTTAAAACTCATAAAGGTGCAAAGAGGCGTTTCAAAGTGACGGGGACAGGAAAGTTGATGAGGATGAAAGGTCTAAGAAGCCACCTGCGCAGGAAAAAGCCAAAAAGTGTAAAAAGATTATACTCTGGAACATTGCCTGTTAGCGAATCCGATGTGCCTCGAATTAAGAAGCTGCTTCCGTACAGTAAAAAATCGTAATTTCAGACAGGAGATCTTTAGGTGACTAGAGTTAGAACTGGTGTAACAAGACGCCGTAGACATAAAAAAATATTGGACATGACTAAAGGCCATCAAGGTGTCCGTCATACTCTTTATAGGCGTGCACATGAATCGATGATACACGCCTTGCAGTATTCATATGACCATAGAAAGAAGAAAAAAAGGGATATGCGGCGTTTATGGAATATCCGAATAAACGCAGCCGCCCGATCGAATGAAATCACATATAGTAAATTGATACACGGACTAAGATTGGCCGGTATCGATATCAATCGTAAAATGCTGGCCGAGATGGCCGTCAGTAACCCGGAATCGTTCACTGGTGTCGTAGAAAGCGCTAAAATTGCCCTCGAGGCTGCCTAAGTAATTAAGTTGGTAAACCTAACTTCAGCGGTTTGAAATTTGGATAAGATCCTTGTGTAAATGGTCAGGGTCTATTGGGTTCGTGTGTACCACTGCAGGTCGACCTTCCCCATTTAATATATAAACGGGGGATGAATGTACAATGTCGTATTTTCGGTCCATCTTACTGCTAAGAGATTCCATGGCAGATTCTTGCGGATTGAGGTAAAAATTCTTCCAAATAATTCCTAATTCTTTTTCATTTCCACTGAGATAATGCCAATTCGATGAAAGTCCCCACCTATTTTTGAAGGCAATTCTGGATTCAATGGTGTCTCCTTTTGGGTCAACCGTAATTATTAAGACAGGAGTGTTTCGCGTGTCTTCCGACTTTTCCAAGGATTGCTTAATGCTTGATGTCACCAACGGACAAAGGCTGGTGCAATTAGCAAATAAAAAAGTGATCAAATGCACTTGGCCTATGTGGGTCTGGTCTGTTACTTCCAAATTGTTCTCATCAAATAGCGAGAATTTTGATCCGCCATGATTGTTGAGAACTGTTCCGTATAAATCAGACTTATTTTGAAAGTTGCATCCAAGGAGACTAATAAATGAGAAAACGATTAATAATAGTAGAGTGAGAAACTGAAAACCTTTGCCATTGCGAGGGAAATACCGATCCCTGAGCAACAAAGCTTTTATGGAAATGTCTTTTTTTCGAGAAGAAAGGCTACTAAAGGAGTAAGAATCAACAGTGCTATCCCAATAGCGATAACTCCAATACTGCCCAAACTGGTGTGGTGATGTATTTGGTAGAAAATGAAGCCAAGGGTTATGGCAAATACCGCTATCATGGCGAAAGAGGCTAAGGGTACCACTAGAGCTAAGGTGACTTTGTTCATTGCAACTCCCGTTCTGTAGAATCCTGCTTATTATACGCTGTTTCCTCGGAATTGGAATCTTCATCGAACCATTTGAAGAAAGCGATTATGATCAGGAAGAGGAAGAGGAATCCACTTCCCACTTTCATTATGATTCCCCCAAGTTGCTGATCTACAAGTGGACTTATATTCCAAATTCGTGGAGCATCAATATAGTGTTGATAAATTGGTTCTCTAGCAAACGTTATTATTCCAAATACCATAATTTGAGCTAATGACATAACGAAAAGATATAACATTTGGATTGGGTAGGGCAGCTTTGGGATAGACTGCACCTGACTGCAAATAGGCCACCACATTACGATAGAGGCGGATATGAAGAGTGAATGCTCTAGGATATGTACCCAGTGATAGGTGACGGAAAGGCCATAAAGAACTGGTAAATGCCACATTGAAAAAATTATGTTGAATATCACAATGGCCCCGATTGGGTGAAAAACTCTCTTGAAGACTGATATAGACCGTCTGTGTTGGAAGAGTTTTGAGACCAGCCAGCCAGGCGTCCCCAAAATTAGAAGAGGAGGACATACAAGTGTTATGAGGACATGTTGCAACATGTGGGCACTAAACAAGTAATGATCGCTTAATATGTGTAGAGGCGAGGTCAGCGAAAGGAAGATAACGAAGGTGCCCAGGGTAAACATAATAGTCTGACGAGGATTTATTTCGGGGGAATCAGCTTGTCTTTTTCGGTATGGGCCGATTCCATATAGGTAGGCGCATTGGACCAAAATCAAACCGAGTACAATCTCTAAATGAGGGTGCCAGTGCAACCATATTGAGTCAGAAAAACCTAAAAACGACATGCGTGTAATTTGGTGTTTGGTTTCAGTTTAACGAGGTTAGGAATACACGCCAAAAAGCAGTAGTAGAAAACTAATTACACATGCAGCTAGTATGAAGCCGGCGACAAACATGTATGTAAAAAGTTTGTGATCGAATTTCAAATGCATGTAATACATAGCAACCAAAGCGAACTTAAAGGCGGACAATGTGAACAATATAGGAATCATCCAGTGTCCTAGGAACTCAAGATAGAAAATGCCAACTTCTACGGCTGTTATAGCACATAAAATTACTGCTATGCGAAAATATTGCCCAGCTGTTGGATGTCCTGTGTGTTCCTTTGCAGAAAGTTCCTGACTCATATTATCTCCCAATGTACCATTTAGAAACCCGGAAATACCCCAAACAAGTATACGACTGTGAATATGACTATCCATACAACGTCGACGAAGTGCCAATATAGTGCTGCTAAGTCCACGTCCAAATTCTTCTCTGGGGTAATGACACCTTTCTTAAATGATAAAAGTAATAGCGAAAGGAGCCAGACTATTCCCAAAGTAACGTGAGCACCGTGAAAACCCGTTAGAGTGTAGAAAGTTGTTCCAAAAAGATTTGTTTGAGGCTTTAACCCTTCATGACTTTCTGCATGGGCTTCACCAGAAGCACAACCTTCATCAAAGATATGTTGTTCGTATTTGGTCAATTCTCCTGGGTTAACACAGTCAACCTCTACATGGTGGTTCGCAAAGCTGCTGAACTCATAAACTTGAAATCCGATAAAGGTTGCACCCATTATTGCGGTGGATACCATCCATATTCTGAAACCCTTCATGTTGTTTTTTGTTAAGGCCGAGTAAGCAAGTACCATACTCATACTACTCATTAGAAGCACGAAAGTACTAATGGAAGTAACGGGTATATCAAACACATCTATAGGTAAAGGGCCCTCTAAACTTTTGCCTTGATATACCAAATATGTTGCGATCAAGGAACCAAAAAACATGCAGTCTGAACCAAGAAATGCCCACATGAGCATTTTCCGATGGTTCAGACCGGTTGTGGTACCTTCATCTTCCCCGTGTATTGGAGCTGCGTGTTCCTGTGCCAATTGAGAACCTTCCTTAATTAGTAGAGTCTTCTTCAGGATCATTTACGGGTTCAAGAGACCACGAATATACCCCGATAAATCCTATTGTTAATCCGACTGCAGCCAAGGCCCAAGGAATTAACAGGTCGTTGAAGACGACCCCGTATGCTGCAATAAATAGTCCAAATGCTGCAACTATAGGCCAATAAGAAGGTTGGGGCAGGTGAATTTCATGACCTTCATTTCCTGAACCGCCACTTGCTGGTACTTCTTTATAGTCTAAACCTTGCTTAGTTTCCCACCAATCGTCAAGCGATCGAACGATTGGAATTTTTTCAAAGTTATATTCTGGCGGCGGTGACGGTATGGACCATTCCAAGGTTCTTGCGTCCCATGGATCTGCTGGAGCTGGTTCGCCGTTTTTCCAGTGTCTTCCTATGTTAACTACAACTAGAAGGAATCCGATTATTAATATGAATACTCCGCCTGTAGACACACCGTTCCAAAATTCCCATCCCATTCCTTCGACATAGGTATAAATTCTACGTGGCATTCCATCTAGGCCAACAAAATGCATTGGGAAGAAAGTCACATTCTGCCCCAACATTATTAGCCAAAAGGAGATCTTGCCTTGACGCTCACTGTACATTTTCCCGGAATATTTGGGAAACCAGTAAAAAATACCGGATAGAATGGCCATTATTGCCCCACCAAACAACACGTAGTGTATGTGAGCGGGTACGAAATATGTGTCTTGTTGTTGGGCGTCATGGGCCGATACGGCGTGCATAACCCCACTAATACCACCCAATAGGAACATGGCAATAAAACCCAAAGAGAAAAGCATTGGGGTGTTGAACCTGATTGAGCCACCCCATATCGTTCCGATCCAATTGAAAACTTTTATTCCTGTGGGGACGGCAATCAACATAGTTGTCACCGTGAAAACTGCATTTGCAACAGCGCCAAGTCCCACCGTAAACATGTGATGGCTCCATACCATCCAACCCATGAAGGCTATGATTGCTCCTGCCAAAACTACTGTTTTGTACCCAAACAAAGGCTTTTTGGAGAATACGGGGAGCACTTCAGAAACAATGCCCATCGCTGGCAGGATAAGAATATACACTTCCGGATGCCCAAAAACCCAAAAAAGGTGCTGCCATAAAACAACACTCCCTCCGTTGGCGACATTAAAGAAATTGAACATGAAATACCTGTCAAATGTAAGTTCAATTAATGCAACTGTGATAACTGGGAAAGCCAACACTAAAAGAATTGCAGTGAGGAAACTCATCCAAGTGAATAAAGGTAGCCGCATCATCGTCATCCCTGGAGCTCGCATGTTAATTATAGTCACAATAAAGTTAAATGAAGCCGCTAGAGAAGCTATACCTAGTACTTGTAAGCTGATTATCCAAAAGTCGATACCAGTGCCAGGATTTTGGGCAACCGAAGTAAGCGGTGCATATCCAAACCAACCGGCATCTGTAGCACCACCAATCCAACTAAGCTTTAGCATCAAGGCCCCCCCAAGGAAAGTCCAATAGCTAAAAGCATTTAGTCTAGGGAAGGCGACATCACGGGCTCCTATTTGCAGGGGTATAACGAAGTTAAAGAAGGCCGCTGAAAGAGGCATAACGGCGAGGAATATCATTGTAGTACCATGCATCGTGAACAGCTGGTTGTAAACAGCTGCACTCACTATGTCTAACTCTGGACCAGCTAATTGTAGCCGCATCAAGGTTGCTTCTATGCCTCCAGAAAGAAACATTATGAAGGCGGTTACTCCATACAAAATACCGATTCTTTTGTGATCGATCGTGGTGATCCAATTCCAGATACCAGTCGGATGGACTGGCCTTGGTATTGATATTGGAAATGTACTCACTTAGTGGCCTCCAACTCGATTCGGCAGCATAATTTTCTATTCATGGTTATTTTAATGACGACAGATAGTGGACTAGTTGAGATATCTGTTCCTCTGTTAACTTTTTATCTGGGTTTGTGTATACCTGAGCACCACTTGACATCAGGTTACCCGGTTTTACCTCAGCAGGATTTTCCAACCAAGTTCTGAGGTTTTTCTGTAAAAGGGCATCATTAACTGAACCATTTTCATCAGAATTTCTCAACATTCCAGCGGCAAGATCCCTTCTAGATCCCACATGAGCCAAATTAGGGCCAACCCTTCCTTTTGAGCCTTTATTTACTACTGTTTTTATAGAATGACATCCAGTGCATCCTGCACTCTTGAACACTCCGGCACCTTCCTGTACCAGCGGGTCGGATGATTCCAATGCGGGATTGGACTGTGCTTGTAACCAAGACTTGAAGTCGGGTTCAGGCACGGCAATCACTTTAAATTTCATGTTTGCATGTGAGGTGCCACAGTATTCCGCGCACTGCCCGTAATATTCTCCCGGTTCATCAGCTTGAAACCACATGAAATTTCCCTCGGATGGAACCATGTCGGTTTTGCCTGCCAATTTAGGTACCCAGAAACTGTGTATGACATCTACTGACTCTAAATTTATTGCAACTGGATATCCCACAGGTATATAAACTTCATTTGCAGTAACTATTTCTTTCTCTGAGTTAGTTGGATCTGGATATCTGAATTCAAACCACCATTGATGACCTATCGCTTCTAAGGTGTGTTCTGGTTTAGTGGTTTTGGGAGCTTCATACATATAAAAAAGTGTCTGAATTGTTGGGACCATGAGAATTATGAGCAACACGGCAGGTATAGCTGTCCATATAATTTCTAATTTATGGTTGCCTTGTGTCTGGACTGGTATGTCTGATTCGTTTTTAACCCTAAATTTAAAAATAGCGTATATAAGTGCAGCTTCAACTAGTACAAAGACTATAAATCCACCAATTAATATCCACCAAAAAACTTCGAGTTGTTTTAAAGCAACCGGGCCTTGTGGATCAAAAGTTGATTGATTGTGGTCAGGATAGCAAGCTGTCAGCAATAAAGTAAGAAGGGCTAGGGAAAGAAGAAAAGCAGTCTTGGGAATTTTGTTAAATCGAATTAATTTTGTGTTGCTAGAGTGCATTTAAAACCTTATGTTAATCTCATTCCAAACCAATTGGAAAATCTATCAAACTATGGGCACCCTCGTCAAGCTGATTGACGTATAAAAATACTGTTTATTTATTTTCATTATAAAATGCGTTATCCGGAAATAAAACTTTCGACCACCATAACCACGAAAAGAAGTGCGAGATAAGCCATGGAATATAAATATATCGGCATGGCTAATTCGATTGAGTCCCTGCGTTTTAGCAACCAAGTTGACCCTATGAAACCTGCTGATAACACAATAGCAGAAATCCCAAAAATAATTCCTAGTTCCTCTACAAAATATACTGTTGCAACCAGCAGAGCTAGCAATATCCACGTGTAAACAAATATTTGAGTCTTGGTTGCGGGCACTCCTGAAACCACCGGCAGCATGGGTATGCCCGCGTTAGCATAATCATCTTTTAAGATAAGAGAAAGTGCCCAAAAATGAGGAGGCGTCCAAAAAAACACTATCAGAAACAAGAAAAGTGGAGCAGGGTCTAAAATATTACCTGTCACCGCTGCCCAGCCGACCATTGGAGGTATGGACCCAGCCGCTCCCCCTATCACAATGTTTTGAGAAGTGATTCTTTTAAGGAACATGGTATAAACAAAAATATAGAACAGTGTGGCCGATAGCGTAAGTACGGCGCTCAACAAATTGGCGTAATAATACAAAAGGCCGAAAGCTATTAAGTTTAATATAATGCCAAAAATCAACGCTTTTGCAGGTGCCACTGAACCTGATGCCACAGGTCTGTTGGTTGTCCTTTTCATCTTTACATCTATGTCTCGATCCCAGAAATGATTTAGAGAATTGGCACCACCTGCCGCTAGGCTACCACCTACCAATACTGCTGTTGTAATCATAAGATCAGGAAACCCGCCTGAAGCTAGGAACAACCCACCTAAAGCAGTTATTAACAGCAGGACAATAATTTTTGGTTTTGTTAAAGCTATATAAGAAGAAATCATTCACTTATCTTTTGAATACGCAGGTTTATATTGGGTTATGCAACTGACCATATATATCGTAGCTATCCATACTAAAGTGGCCAAAGCCAAATGAATAGTCTTCAGTGCAGGATTAAAACCGCCCCATACCAAAATTGCCCCGAGCACAATTTGTAAAAGCAGACTGTGGATTAAGGTCATGGAGACACGTTTCACAGCTGGGATATGCCCATCATTTTTGATGAAAGACCAAACAATAAAAGCTGCTATTAAAACCATTAAGCCTGCTATATACCTGTGCCCCATATGGATCGCATATATTGCTCCGCCGGGAAACAAATCACCTCTACATAACGGCCATGTTGAGCAGGCAGAACCTGCTCCAGCGCCAACCATGTAAGATCCCGAGATTATCAATAGGAAAAGGCCTACAGAAATCACCCATAGTTTTTTCCTCCAATTTGGCGTTGCGATCCCTTTAGTATCCAAGCTAGATGATTTGTTAGTGTAAAAAGTCAACCCGACTATAGCAGTGACGGATCCTATCAATAATTCAGCAAGTGAAAGATGAATTAATCTTATCCACCATACCAATTCAGTTAAGACTGTTATTCCTCCGAGTACGGCAACACATAAGACAAGTCCTAGGGCAGCCCCAGCAAGGCGAATAACAATTTTTTCTTCCCTAAACCGAAACCAGCATAATAGGGAAAGTGTTCCTACAAAAACCATTAACAAAGATGCATTTAGGCGGTGGGAATATTCAACAAGGGTATGAAATTCAAAAGGAGGTATTAATTGTCCATGGCATAGAGGCCAATCTGGGCATCCCAACCCTGACTCACTGGATCTCACATATCCCCCCAAGGTCACCTGGCTGAAAGCAGATAGCAATGTGATAATTGCTAGCCATTTAAGGGTGTTCCAAGGTTTAGATTCCGGTGTAGATATCCTTTTCAATAAGGAGGTTAACCTCTTTTAATCCGCAGCTATGGTATCCGGATTAACACTATGTGCTTTTTTTCACTTATTAACCGTAGCATATCAGTTTTGAGGGGTCAAAAAATCTAACCGTCCTAATACTATTTGTTAATTACTATGTCTAATGTATATTGCTCTATTTTGTAAAAAGTCTCTAAAATTGATTTGAATATCGGGGCGTAGCGCAGTTGGTAGCGCGCCACGTTCGGGACGTGGAGGTCGCTGGTTCGAGTCCAGTCGCCCCGACCATTTCCTTAGCAATCCTATAAACTTGGAAGTCATGGGTAACTCCTATAGTGTCAAAAAATGAACTGTCTCGATCCAAACTGGGTATTGTTTCATGGGTCGTTTATGACATGGGGAATACGTTGTTTTCGGCTGGTGTCGTTGGTCTGATATTTCCGCTATGGTTGACCAGAGATATGGCAGGAAATGACGGCACATTTGGATTTTCGCTTTCTATATCAATGGTCATTGTGTTTATACTTTCACCTATTGTCGGCACAATTTCTGATGTCACCAAACGTAAAATGCCATTTTTACTTTTCACTACTGTGGTCGCTGTTTTTGCCACAGCATTAATTGGTGTATTCAACTATGAAACTTCGATAGTTCTTTTTTGTGCTGCCGTCATTTTGATTCATTTAGCCAATATCTTTTATAACGCGTTGTTGGCAGACATAACTACGGAATCAAATGTTGGATATATTGGAGGGTTAGGGGTTGGGATTGGTTATTTCGGTGCTATTTTAGCTGTAGTTTGTGGGTTGTTGTTTTATGATTCTGAAGGGCCTGTTTTTTTATTCAAATTAATGGCCCTATTGATGTTTCTTTTAGTCCTACCTCTGTTTTTATCTGGGCGCTATTTTATAGGAAATACCGAAATTACTGAGTTTCGATCAGTTTTGTTAAGGGCCTTAAGACAGGCTTTCTTGTCTCTATGGCAGGCCAGAAAGAAAAAAGTTTGGGCAATGTTTCTCTTTGCGCGTTTTTGGTATTTTTCCAGCATATATGCTGGTTCAGTATTTGCTGTTCTGTATGGAGTCGAAACCGTCGATTTGTCAGAGAGAGAAGTTCAATTGATATTAGCCGTGGGTATTATATTTGGTATTCCGAGTGGTGCCGTCTGGGGATTCTTGGTGGATAAGTACGGTTCTTTTTTGAATTTGAAAATTAATGTTATGGCTTGGTTTTTGATATTGGGATTGGCTGCGCTTCTGCCAGTCTTTGATCTCCCGGGAGAGCTGTGGTGGGTTGTAGGGGTGATGAGTGGTGTATTCATGGCGGGTCTATACGTGTCAGAAAGACCGTTTGTTCTTTCCATGTCTGCTTCCGATACCGTCTCGGAATATTTTGCAGTGTATAACATGGTTGGTAGGCTCGCGGCTATTACAGGGCCTTTTGCGTGGGGTTACATATCATCAACTTTAGGATGGGGGCAAGTGGCCTCTATCACTTGGTTAAGTATATGCTCACTTATAGGATTCCTAATATTGGCTTGTACCAAGGCGGAGTGAATTTAGGGAGATATCACCAGTTCGCTCAAAAGTTTCTTTGTAGACACAATGTGTTTATTTAAGCGCATTTTTTCCGGGGAGATACCCAGTGCTAAACCCAATAACTGGGGCAGGTGGATTATAGGTAAATCTATTTCACGTTTTCTTGCGGATGCTGCATTTGGTTGGTATCCATCCAAATTGAGGTGACATAGAGGGCATGGGGTAACCATGGCATCGGCACCCCGATCTTTGGCATCTATCGTGTGGTTTGCAACCATGTTGACTGAATTTTCTGGGTTTATAGTCAAAATAGGAAAACCACAGCACAGGGTTTTGCCTGGAAAGTCTACTACTTCCCCACCCACACTTTCGATAACCATTTCCAATGCTTGTTTGCGACCAGGGTTTTCAGCGAACCCTAATGCTTTTGTGGGCCTAACGATATAACAACCGTAAAACGGAGCCAGTTTCAACCCGTTAAGTTTGTTTACTATTTTTGATTCAAGGAAATCTATTCCTAAATCTTCTGCAATTATCCACAACAAATGCTTAGGGTCTGCCGTCCCTTTGTATTCAAGACCTTCTTCTTTCAAGTCCTCATTAATTGATGCCAAATATTCAGGGTCTGCCAGAAGTCGTTCGTTAGCCTGAGACATAACTCCCTGGCATGTGCTGCATATAGTCATCAAAGGATTCCCGGACTTTTCTGCCATAGCAAAGGTTCGAGCATTAAGGGTATCGCCAAGCCTCAGGTTTTTTTCCTGTAAAACCCCTGCACCAGTGCAAGAAGCACCCTTCAGCGACTCTTCATCTAGCTCAATGTCTAGTATTCTACATACTTCGATTGTGGCGGAATATAATTCTGGGCATGCGCCTCTTGATACGCATCCTGGATAAAAAGCATATTTCATTTCTTAGTCTCAACCTTTTCAAAGATTCTTCTAACGTTTTCTACTCCCGGAATACTTTTATGGAATATGGGTGGAACCTTACCGGCGCGTTGAGATCTAATCACTAATGGGATTAGCCCTATCATTGCCTTGATATTAAATATACCGAAACTTTTTATCACCAATTTTTTTTCATCAAGCCATCCACTATGCTTGACTGAATTAGTGAATTCATTGGCGTGCCTAGCTCCGTTGGTATTCGTGTATCCTGATTCCATCACCTGTTCACGCAATGCCATTATTCTATCCATTGGGGCTACCCCTTTCGGACAAACTTCAACGCACTTCATACATCTCGTGCAATCCCACACTCCTCCGGACTCATTAAGAGTCTTAAACCGTTGTTGGGCTGAATCATCCCTGGGGTCCCCAACGAATCTGTATGATTTAGCGAGTGCTGCCGGGCCCAGAAAATTGGAATCGACTTCCATGACGGTGCAATCTGAGACACATGCTCCACAAAGTATGCACGATACTACTCCTGCAAGATGGAGCATATCTTCATCAGGGGCTAGATACTCTGTTTCGGGCTCTTCTCCCTCTGGCTGTAACCATGGTTCCACTGCTCGGATCTTTTCCCAAAACGGCTGGAAATCTACGACCAAGTCTTTTATTACTGGTAAGTTACCAGCAGGTTCCACAGTTATGGTATTCCCATTCTCAGATAGCGAATCTACGATTTTTGTGTTGCAAGCAAGACCTGCCTCACCATTAACCTTCACCGCACAGGACCCACATATTGCACTTCGGCATGAACATCTTAAACTCAATGTTCCGTCAATTTCTTCTCTTATACGAATTAAACCATCTAGAACTGTGGATGAGGCATCCATATCCATCTGGTATTCTTGGAAATGGGCTACTGTATCAGTCGATTCAGGATCATATCGCCTAACGTTAAATTTGACTTCCATTAATAAAAATCCTTTTGGTTATTAGTATTGCCTTACCACTGGCTCCCAATCGGTGATAACAACGTCTTTGTAGGATAGGTCATGTCCTCCGTCCTTATTTTGGGAAACCAATATGTGCTTCAGCCAGTTCTCATCATCCCTATCTGGCAGGTCAGTTCGTGTATGAGCTCCTCTGCTCTCTGTTCGATCTGCCGCACTCACAGCTATTGATTCAGCACATTCCAGCATGAAACCTAGTTCCAAGGTGAAAAGAAGATTGGTGTTGAAGGTGCTGCCTTTATCGGTTACATACACATCTTCGGCTCTTTTTTTCACTGATTCAATCTTTTCTATTCCTTCACGCATACTGTTTTCATCTCGGAATACCCCGAAGTGCTCTTTCATAGCGGTTCCCATATCTAAGCGAATTTGTCCAAATGACTCATTTTTTCCGTTTGCTAACAATTTTTGAATATTGTTCTTGTCATCGTCAGCCGCTGATTCATCTACATTCAAATGCTGTGTGGATTTGACCATTTCAGCGGCGTGTACTCCCGACCTCCTGCCAAAAACGAGTGTGTCTAGCAGCGAGTTTGCTCCGAGCCTATTGCCTCCATGTACACTAACACATGCCACCTCGCCAGCTGCGTACAAACCAGGCACACTAGTTTCACCGTCAACGCTCGCTTTCACTCCTCCCATTTGGTAATGCATCCCGGGCATTATAGGTACTGGTTCCTTAACCATGTCTACGTTGGCGAAATCCATTGCCAATTCACGTATCTGGGATAATCGCTCACTTATGTATTTCTCTCCAAGATGCCTCAGGTCAAGAAGAACACACCCATCTAGTCCTCGACCTTCGTTGATTTCGGTCTGTTCACATCTTGAGACAACATCACGGGATGCCAATTCCTTAAATTCTGGTGCGTATTTGAGCATAAATCTATCATTTTCAGAATTTAACAAATAGGCACCTTCACCACGAGCAGCCTCACTGATCAAAACCCCGCTACCTTTTAGAGTGGTTGGGTGGTATTGCACCATTTCCATATCCATTAATGAAGCCCCCGCCCTGTATCCCAAGCTCATCCCATCACCAGTACATATCATTGCGTTCGTGCTTGGTTCAAATACTCTACCCAAGCCTCCGGTTGCCAGGATTACTGCTTTCGCCCGAACAACCTCGATTTTTCCACTACGGATATCCATCATCACCGCCCCTCCACATTTACCGTCCCTTACAATTAAAGACAGTACAAACCACTCCTCATATACCAAGGCACCGGCTTTCAAAATCTGTTCATACAAAACGTGTAAAAGAGCTTGACCGGTGAAATCTGCTACAAAAAAAGTTCTTGCCTCTCGTTGGCCACCGAAGGCTCTAGTACCAAGCCTTCCTTCTTCATCCCTATTAAATATGGCGCCCATATGCTCCATAGCAATGACCTCACTACCTGCCTCTTCACACATCAGAGCAATCGCGTCTTGATCTCCTAAAAAATCACTTCCCTTTATGGTGTCGTAAGCGTGGTCCCGCCAGTCATCCCCTCTATCTGTTAGAGCGGCATTTATCCCGCCTTGCGCAGCACTAGAATGGCTTCTGACTGGATGCACTTTGGATACCACTGCAACGTCAGCTCCAAGTTCTTTAGCCGACAAAGCAGCTCTCATACCAGCGAGGCCTGCACCGATTATCAAAATATCGTGGTCAAGCATATTACCTGAATTAACCCCCACATTATTAATAAAGACTTAGAAACAAAAGATAGCATAGGACTCCTTAAGGGACAACAAACTTTCCATATGGATTAAGCTATGGTCTCTCATTTGAAAAGGGAATATTAGAGTATCTAAAATGTAAGTTTTTAATTTGACCTCTATGGGTATGAAGTGTTACAATGCCACGTCTTGGAAAAAGGTAAATAGATTTGCTGTGACGGGGAGTAGTAACAGAAGGGTTGTGCGAATAGAGAGTCAGATATTTTGCTGGAAGTCTGATGCACAAAGACTGCGAACTCGCCCCCGAGCATCTGTCCTGAACATTAGGAGTCAATAATGCAGTTAGTGATGGAAAAACTCAACACTTTTGCATGTTATATTGTGACCTTCTGACATAAAGTAAGGACAGGCGATAGCTACGTTATAGCTCAACGAGTGGTTCTGATGAAGTGTTTCACAGGACAATTTGGGTGGTACCACGGGAGTGGTTTTTGTTATCCCGTCCCAGTTTAAGGGCGGGATTTTTTTTTGAGACCCCAGCCCTTTTAATCGCAATTAAGAATTTGCTAATTATTTATATATAGGTTAATTAAGGAAGTTGAATGATAAAGAAAGGGTCACAGATTGTCTGTGAAAGTTTGCTCAGAGAAGGGTGTAACGTTGTTTTCGGAATACCCGGTGGGGCAATTTTGCCTTTATACCAGGCATTACCAGAATATCCTAAACTCCGCCATATTTTGACGCGACACGAACAAGGCGCTTCTCTAGCAGCTGATGGATACGCTAGGGTCACAGGTAAGCCCGGAGTGGCTTTTGCAACATCGGGTCCAGGGGCTACAAACCTTGTGACAGGAATAGCTTCAGCCCAAATGGATTCCGTACCACTTGTGATTGTAACTGGACAAGTTAATAGCTGGGCTATAGGGTCAGATGCCTTTCAGGAAACTGATATCACAGGGATAACCTTGCCTATCACAAAACATAACCTTTTAGTCATGGATGCCTCAGAGATAGCGACTTCAATCAAAGAAGCATTTTATATAGCAAACTCGGGCAGACCAGGCCCAGTATTAGTAGACATACCTCGGGACGTTTTTGTGCAGGAAGTTGAATATGAGGAACCAGGAGAGTTGAATTTACCCGGGTATAGTCCCAATTTCTCCGGGCATTCTGGTCAGATACGAAAGGCTGCTAATTTGATTAATGAATCAGAAAAGCCCGTTATTGTTGCGGGGCACGGAGTAATAATATCAAAGGCATATGATGAGTTAAAAGCATTGGCTGAAAAGGCTCAGATACCAGTCATTACTACCTTGCTAGGTATTAGCTGTTTTCCAGAGGACCATGTCTTATGGACTGGCTGGCCGGGCATGCACGGAATGGCATATTCTAGTCTCGCAATCGAGGAAGCGGATCTAATTATTGCACTGGGTATGCGCTTTGATGATCGAATAACTGGCAACCCATCTAAGTTTGCTTTGAATTCGAAAAAGATACATATAGATGTTGATCCTTCAGAAATCGGAAAAAACATTGCCGTCGATGTGCCTATAGTGGGAGATGTTAAAGAAGTTCTAAACCGAATGAATAATCATGTTGTAAATGCGACCCACCCTACATGGTTGAAAAGAATAGATGTCTTGAAGGAGGATCATCCATCTTTGCAGATACCTGAGACCTCTAAATTATTGGCCCGACAGGTAGTCAAAGACATTTCTGACGAAACCAGAGGGGGTGCCACGATAGTGACCGGTGTTGGCCAACATCAGATGTGGGCTGCACAGCATTACCGTTTCAAAAAACCTGGTACATTTCTTACTTCGGGCGGTTTAGGAACGATGGGGTATGAAGTACCTGCCGCCATGGGAGCACAGGTGGCTGACCCTGATTCAACCGTTTGGTCTATTGCCGGTGATGGAGGCTTTCAAATGACACTTTGCGAATTAGCAACCATTGCCGAAAACAGGCTGCCAGTTAAATTCGCAATACTGAACAATGGATTTTTAGGCATGGTTAGGCAATGGCAAGAGATATTTTTCGATAGTTCATATGTTTCAACCGCCTACACGGGCAACCCTGACTTTGTTCGTTTGGCTGAGGCATATGGCATAAAAGGCATCAGGGTTACGGATAAAACACAGGTAAAAACAGCAATTGCTGAGGCGATGGATCACGATGGCCCTGTATTGGTTGATTTCATAGTGGAACAAGAGGAAAACGTATATCCCATGATTCCATCAGGCATGACGGTCTTTGACATGATAGAGGAGCCGGTATCGGAGAAGGTAACAACTTGAAATCATCAGAAAAACACACAATAACAGCATTGGTTGAAGATCGTGCGGGTGTCTTAAACCGCATATCTAGTATGTTCAGGAGACGTGGTTACAACATATCAAGCTTGGCTGTCGGTAAGAGTGAATCTGCTGGCTTATCTAGAATGACGTTTGTAGTTGATGGGGATGCTAAGACAGTTGAAATGGTTGTTAAGAACCTGCACAAGTTAGTTGAAGTCATTAAAGTATCCGATATATCTGAAGGAAACGCGGTGTCGCGGGAGCTAGCCTTGATAAGGGTTAAATGCGATGTAACGAGTCGTAGTGAAATAATGCAGATTGTCGATATATTTAGGGCTAAGATAGTAGACGTCTCGCAGGATACCTTGATCATTGAAGTAACGGGTAATGAGGATAAAGTTAATTCACTCGTGGATTTACTGGGTAGTTTTGGGGTTTTTGAGGTAATGAGAACTGGCACAGTGGCCATGAGTAGAAGGACGTCCTTTGAGCAAGATAAGCCTGTGAGCAGTCCAACAGTTTTGGAGAATGCATCTTAAATAGAAAATTTTGTACAAGGAGAATTTATATGGCGAAAATGTATTACGAATCGGATGCAGACATGAGTCTGTTAGAGGGCAAGACTGTAGGTATTATTGGGTACGGTAGCCAAGGTCACGCTCATGCGTTAAACCTGAAGGATTCTGGGGTAGATGTATGTGTAGGATTGTACGAAGGTAGTAAGAGTTGGCCTATAGCAGAATCGGAAGGCCTAAAGGTGGCCACAGTTTCAGAAGCGGCTGCCCTGTCAGACGTTATTATGGTACTGGTTCCTGATCATCTTCAGGCTTCAGTTTACAATGAATCCATATTACCGCACCTTTTGCCAGGGAAGACTTTAATGTTCGCCCATGGGTTTAATATACATTTTGACGCGATAAATCCACCTGAAAATGTCGACGTATCCATGGTCGCGCCCAAAGCACCTGGACATAGGATGAGGGAAGTTTATACGAAAGACTCTGGGGTGCCCGGGTTACTTGCAATCCACCAAGATTCAACTGGAGGTGCTCATGCATTGGGCCTGGCTTACGCAAGAGGTGTAGGTTGTACTAGGGCTGGGGTGCTGGATACTACGTTTAAAGAAGAGACAGAGACAGATCTTTTTGGTGAGCAGGCTGTTTTATGTGGGGGAGTTGCGGCCTTGGTAAAGGCTGCATTTGAGACTTTGGTAGAGGCAGGGTACCAACCAGAATCAGCTTATTTTGAATGTATGCACGAGTTGAAACTTATAGTGGATTTGTTCTATCAAGGCGGTATGGAATACATGAGATACTCTGTGAGTGATACGGCTGAATATGGAGATTACACTAGAGGACCCGTAGTAGTAGATGAAAATGTGAAAAAAAATATGCGAAAGGTACTGGACCAAATCCAAGATGGTACATTTGCGAAAGAATGGATCACGGAAAACGATGAGGGCAGGCCAACATTCAATAGGTTGCGGGAGGAAAATGCCGGTCATCAAATAGAAGAAGTGGGTAAAGAGCTTAGGGGTATGATGTCCTTTCTCTCTGATCCAGATTAGGACTGGTTCCATATATGAATAATATGAAATGTAAGTCAATAGACGAGGTATCCTACGTAGTTCGCCATGTTGATTTGGTCTTGGTAAGGCTGAATCAGGCGGACTACGGAATCCTGCGAATTTGCAATGGCAATTAATGCAGATGAATCTTTAGTAATTCTAGACTAATAAAAAGGAGACCAAAATGTCCCAAGAGAAAGTCACAATTTTTGATACTACCCTTAGAGACGGGGAGCAGTCAGCGGGAATAGGGCTTACTACCCAAGAGAAGTTAGAAATCGCGAAACAATTGGAGAGATTAGGAGTTGATGTCATAGAGGCCGGATTCGCCGCGGCATCGCCTGGAGACCTACAGGCGGTTCAAAAAATCGCCGCAGAGATTAGAACTCCAAAAATAGCTTCTCTTGCAAGGTGTTACATAGACGACGTGGATAAGGCTTGGGAAGGGGTTAAAGGAGCAGCCAGACCTCGTATTCATGTTTTTATTAGCAGTTCTGACATACAAATAATGAATCAATTGCGCAAGAATCCAGAGGAAGTACTCGATATTGCTGTGGCCTCGGTTGAGAGGGCGAAAACATATTGTGATGACGTAGAATTTTCTCCCATGGATGCGACTCGGACTGATCCTGAATATTTGTATCAAATGCTGGAAGCGGTCATACATGCTGGTGCCACCACAGTCAATATAGCGGATACCGTCGGGTACATTATCCCGTCAGAATTTGGAGAAAGAATCGAAGATATCAAAAGAAATGTACCCAACATAGATAAAGCCACATTGAGTGTTCACTGCCACAATGACCTTGGTCTTTCTGTAGCTAATAGTTTGGCTGCAGTGAAAGCGGGGGTCAGACAGGTCGAAGGGTGCATCAATGGACTTGGCGAACGGGCAGGAAATGCATCGCTTGAAGAGATTATTATGGCTATTGAAACGAGAAACGATTTTTTTGATGTCTCAACTAATATAGATACCACTCAGATATACAGGACGAGTAGATTGGTGAGTGACATCACGGGCTTCCCAGTACAACCAAACAAGGCGATAGTGGGAGCTAATGCATTCCGACACGCCTCCGGTATTCATCAGGACGGTGTTTTGAAGGATAGCAGCACCTTCGAAATTATGGATCCTAAATCCATAGGATGGCCAAGCAACTCATTTGTCTTAGGGAAACTAAGTGGCCGGGCTGGTCTGAGGGCTAGATTAGAAGAACTTGGATTCCGTTTGGAGCAGGTGGAACTCAACGAAGTTTTTGAATCATTTAAGGAGTTAGCAGACCGTAAGAGAGAGGTCACAGATCAAGACCTTGAGACTCTACTATCAACCAACCGTAGAACTGCGGATATTCCAACCGTATATGATCTTGAGCATGTTCAAGTATCTACCGGTGATCATGGCGTACCGACAGCAACAGTGAAAATCAGGAACCCAGAAGGGGAGCAAATTACAGACGCAGCTACTGGTACAGGGCCTGTTGACGCGGTGTATATGGCTATAAATCGAGTAATAGGGATAGAGAATAGGCTCACTGAATTTAGAGTTGATTCAGTTACGGAAGGAATAGATGCTATCGGAGATGTGACAATCAGAATAGAACTCCAAGGTGATGCCTTTGTAGGCAGAGGTAGCGACACAGACATTATAGTCGCAAGTGCTAAAGCTTACATGAACGCTCTAAACCGGTCTCTGGCGGTTAATCCCAACGCGGGATAATTCAAAAACTATTGTTTTTATCCTAAGAAAAATCAAATTCCTAGAACCCAAAACGGAGTGTTAAATGGTAGCTAAAACCATGTTTGATAAGATATGGGAGGCTCATCTGGTTAAGGAAGCAGAAGGTCAACCCTCACTTTTATATATAGACCTTCATCTTGTTCACGAAGTTACTTCGCCTCAAGCTTTTGAAGGGCTCAGAATGGCTGAGAGACCTGTAAGGCGTCCAGATTTGACGCTCGCGGTGGCTGACCACAACACCCCGACGTGGGACCTTTCCCTTCCGATAACAGACCCTATCGCTAAGCAGCAATTGGATGTTCTGACTCAAAACTGTGAGGAATTTGGAGTGACTCTTCACGATAGATTTAGCCCTTTGCAGGGCATTGTTCATGTTATAGGGCCAGAGCAAGGGCATACTCAACCCGGCAAGACAATCGTGTGTGGTGACAGCCACACTTCTACACATGGTGCTTTCGGAGCATTTGCTATAGGAATAGGAACATCCGAAGTTGAACACGTGTTGGCTACTCAGACACTTAGGCAATTCAAACCGAAAACCATGGAGGTGAGAGTCGAAGGACCTTTGCCATCAGGAGTTTCTGCAAAGGATGTTGTGTTAAGCATAATTGGTGAAATTGGCACAGCAGGAGCGACCGGTCATGTAATCGAATATACAGGAGAAGGGATAACCTCTCTGTCGATGGAAGGCCGAATGACTGTGTGCAATATGAGCATCGAAGCTGGTGCAAGGGCCGGCATGGTAGCACCTGATCAAGTCACATTCGATTATATGAGAGGAAGGGATAATGTCCCACAAGCTGAAGATTTTAAAAAGGCAGTAAGTGAGTGGAGAAAACTTTCCACTGATGACGACGCAGAATATGACGAGGTGGTCATTATTAAGTCTGAGGATCTAGAGCCTCATGTCAGTTGGGGTACCAACCCGGGAATGGTAGCTTCGATATCATCCCGAATACCAAGTCCCGATGACTATTCTGATGAAGGAGAAAGAGAGTCTGTTGAAAGAGCCTTAACTTACATGGACCTGGAACCCGGGACTAGAATACAAGATATACCTGTAGATCGTATTTTTATCGGTTCCTGTACCAATTCAAGAATAGAAGACTTGCGGGCGGCTGCGCGAGTAGCCGAAGGGAAAAAAGTTAGTGATGCTGTCTATGCTATGGTCGTGCCTGGTTCTAATGCCATAAAACGCCAAGCAGAAGATGAGGGACTCGACAAAATATTCATAGGAGCTGGGTTTGATTGGAGAGAGGCGGGTTGCTCTATGTGTCTGGGTATGAACCCTGACATATTACAGCCGGGAGAAAGATGCGCTTCCACTTCAAACAGAAACTTTGAAGGAAGACAGGGCAGGGGAGGCAGAACTCATTTGGTTAGCCCAGAAATGGCGGCAGCAGCAGCGATAGCAGGGCATTTCGTTGATATACGTGAATGGTAAATAAAAGAACAAGGAAGAACTAAAATGGAACCTTTCGTTTCCTTAAATGCCAAACTAGCTCCTATTAATAGAGTTAATGTAGATACTGATCAAATCATTCCGAAACAATTTTTAAAGCGGGTTGAGAGAACAGGATTCGGTCAATTTTTGTTCAACGATTGGAGGTTTATGCCCGACGGTTCTGAGAATAAAGATTTTATTCTAAATCAAAAAAGATACAGTGCGGCTGAGATACTTGTGAGTGGAAGGAATTTCGGATGTGGTTCCTCTCGCGAGCACGCCCCGTGGGCCCTGCAAGACTACGGGTTTAAATGTATTATCGCTCCCAGTTTTGGGGATATTTTTTTCAGCAACTGTTTTCAAAATGGTGTTTTGCCAGTAGTTTTACCTGAAGATACAGTGGCTCAAATAATTGAGAATTCAGAAAATGATCCGGAATATAGGATTAATATAGATTTAGAATCACAAAGGATATGGGATGAGAATGAGGAAGTAGTGGCTGAGTTTTCTATTGAACCATTCAGACGTCACTGCATGCTGAACGGACTAGATGATATAGGTCTTACCTTGGAAGACGAGACGGATATAGCTGTATTCGAATCTGGGCGTTCGAACCGGGGGGGCATTTTAAGTATCTAGCCACATTTTGTGGGCCAATTTTCAGGTTCGTCTAATGCCTTTGATTCGGTCTGTGATCGAGTGCTGAAGAAGATTCAATTCTCTGGTTACTGTACTTCTGAAATATGAACTGTATTCACCAATATTTTCAAATTTTTTATAGCGTTCCCTGAGTCTTTTTCTGGTCGAGTTGTTTTGAACTTCAAACAGTTGTTGTAATAATGCTCTTTTAAGCAATCTGGATGATTCATGATGATCGGCGTGTGCACCACCGTCAGGTTCTGAAACGATTACGTCTACTATTCCAAGGGCTTTACAATCTGAAGCCGTGAGTTTTAGCGACTCAGCCGCTTCATTCGCCCTGTTTTTGTCTCTATAAATAAGATTTGCGGCCTCTTCAGGTGATATGGCGGAAAAAATAGCATTTTCCATCATGATTACCCTGTCAGCTATTCCTAATGAAAGAGCCCCTCCGCTTCCACCTTCTCCAATCACCACTGCAATAGTAGGTGCTTTTTGATCAGCCAAAAGAGACATTGTCGTTGCGATGGAATGAGCGAGTCCTCGATTTTCTGCTTCCAGGGAAATATTCGCTCCTGGGGTGTCGATTAACGAAATTATTGGCAAATTGAATTTCTCGGCAATTTTTATAGCTCTCTGACATTTTCGGAACCCTTCTGGCAATATTCTTAATACTTCTCCCGACACGGGGTCTTTTGAACGATTCTGACCGATGATAACAACGGTTTGGCCTCCTAATTGCCCGATTCCACAGCTTATTGCCGGGTCGTCAGAATAGTGTTTATCCCCATGCATCTCCACAAAATTATCCAGTATGCGTGCCATATAATCCAAGGATGTAGGCCGTGATGTATGACGAGCTAATTGAACAGAATGCCAGGCCACATTTTTTGGATTATTAACAGAAATTTCACCACTTCTATTCGTTCTGTTTAAAGTAAATTCCTTTCGAAGGAGATCTAATATGACAGAGACAACTTCTCTTAACTCAGTTCGAGAAGCAATAGCATCAATCAGCCCGTGTTCGAGATGTGACTCAGAGGTTTGGTGGTCAAAGTTGGGTGAATCATCTTTAGTTTGAGTTATACCTATAGGATTATATCCCAAAACAGCCCCTGGTTCAGCGATTGTTATATCGGCTAGATTGGCAAAGCTGGCGAAAGCCTGTCCTGTAGATGGATTTGAGAAAATAGATATAAACGGTAATCTTTTGGAGTTATGCTTGTTGACTGCGATCGTGGTTTTGGCCATCTGCATCAATGACAAAACTCCTTCTTGGATTCGAGACCCTCCTCCCGATATAATGGCCAATAGAGGCAATTTCTTCTTTTCGGCTGTTCCTACTGCAAGGGAAATTTTCTGTCCCACAGCACACCCCATGGACCCTCCCATAAATCCGAAATCGAATGAGATAATCATACAAATAATCCCATCAATACTGCAGGTACCAGTCAAAACAGCCTCTGTGATTCCAGTCCGTTTTTGATCTTTATACAAGGTTTCCTTGTATGAAGCGGAAGATGTGAAGGAAATCGGGTCAACAGATACCAAATTTCTGTTAATTTCTTTAAATGATTCAAAATCAACTATAGAATTGACTCTGTCTCTAGCACTCATGCTGTAATGAAATCCACAGGTATCACATATTTTATACCTTTTATAAACATCTGATTTATTCAGATCAGAACTGCACATCAAACAGTATTTGTTTTCGTCCTGAACTGTTGTGTCGGATTCATCTCTATTCAATAATCGGGACATCATACTCGAAAAATAACTAACCATAATGCACCAATATTATTTTAGTAAGAAGGTAATATCTATTGTTAGGTTGAAGAAAGCACATCTCTTGATTTGGAACCATCACTAGGACCCACAACACCCATATCCTCTAATTCATCCATGAGACGTGCCGCCCTAGGATATCCAATTCTAAGCCTTCTTTGAAGTAATGAGGTAGACATTTTGGTATGTTTTTGAGCAAGGTTCATTGCTTTTTCAAACAGCTCATCTTGAGTGTTCGCTCCAATGGGGTCAGACCCCCTCATAGTGTCAGAGTTTTCATCGTTAAAGACGTTTAGGTCAATTTCTGCTTTGTATCCCCGCGGCGTGCTTGACCAATGATGAACTATATCTCCAATCTCCTCGTCTCCTATGAAAACATTTTGAACTCTTGCAGGCCTTGTGGCATCTATCGGCTGGTAGAGCATGTCACCTCGCCCCAATAATCGTTCCGCCCCCATCGAGTCAAGGATGGTCCGGGAATCTATTTGAGAAGTTACAGCGAAGCTAATCCTGCTTGGGAAGTTAGCTTTTATTAGCCCAGTTATCACATCGACAGAGGGTCTTTGAGTTGCGACTATCAAATGAATTCCCGTGGCCCTACCTAGCTGTGCTAACCGGCAGATAGATTGCTCTATATCGAAGGCAGCGGTCATCATCAAATCAGCCAATTCGTCTATGGCGACGACGATGTAAGGCATTTTCACACCGCCTTTACTGTTAAATGAAGCTATATTTCGTACCCCTGTTTCCTCCATGCGCCGATACCTATTCATCATTTCTTGGATCAATCCCTTGAGGATTCCCACGACCTTATCATTTTCCACTATGACAGGAGTCATTAAATGCGGGATACCGTTGTATGGAGTTAGTTCTACTCTTTTTGGGTCTATGAGAAGCAACTGCATTTCTGAAGGATCTTTTTCCATAATCAGGCCAGTTATTATTGCGTTGATGCAAACACTTTTGCCGCTTCCCGTGGCTCCTGCGATTAATAAATGAGGCATATTAGATAGATCAAAGGAAACTTCTTCTCCATCAGAACCTTTTCCAAGAGCTACAGGTAAGTGACTGTTCTTTGCCAATGACGTGTACGGTGCACTTTCCATAACATTTTTTAATGCCACAAGACTTGGAGTATGATTGGGCACTTCAATGCCTAAAAGAGATTCCCCCATCACTGGAGTTTCGATCCTAAGACTGGGAGTTTTTAGAGCTAATGATAAATCCTTTTCCCTACGCAAAATGCTATCTACGCTGACTCGAGTTTTTTCTTCCTGTTGAACCATAGCGGGTTTTCCATTTACATCTAATTCAAGGTTACCATCCTCGTCTCTAGATTTAACCCTCTTTACTTTTCTGACCCATCCAGGTTGAATTCCGTACATGGTTACAGTTGGGCCAGGTCTGACTTTTTCTACTGCTATTTCTATTTTGTAGTCGGCGAATGTGTTTTTGATGGTGTTCGCAGTGTCGCGTATTTCATCATTACTGATACCACCTTCTGATATTCCAGAAAGCAGGTTCATATCTGGAAGCTTCCAAGAAGTTGACACACTGGCCGAATTTAGGAGTAGGTTATTCAATTTTTTGCTCTTATCCACATCAGGATCTGCTTTAAATTCGACCAAATTATTAATTTGTGAGTCTGTTTTGAGCGACAGATCTTCTTTTGAGGAAGACTTGGACCAGTATTTATTGAATTTATTGGGATCAGAGGTTGTACTTTCCGTATTTATCAGATCTGACTCAGCCTGAACAGGTTCTAAGGTTGTTTCATCTACATTGGTAGTAGACCCTTCTTCGGCTGGGGTTAGTTGATTTATCGTGACGTTAGATGAAGAAACATAGCTAGAAAGGAGATCATTGGTAGAAGGTGTCGAATTGGGTAGGATTGGGACCTTAATTGGTGTTTCAATCAGAGTATTTTGAATACTAGGTTTGTTCATCATAGGGGCGTTTTTGATAATCTGACTCTCTTTTATATGGGGAGTAAGAACTTCAGGTGGCATGGGCACGAAGGGTTTGGGTTCTTTTTTCTCAGACGTATTTTTTGAAGCCTTTTTATTGAAAATGCTTAAGTATACGAATTTTGCAACCAGTCCTAATGACCAAACGGACAGTACCATGATCTGCCAGGATTTAACCGAAATAGGTGGTTTGATTATTACCAATCCAACGTAGAATAACGAGAATGTTCTCAACCAGCCCATTAACGAGTTTCCGCCAATTATGTGAAGTCCAACCTCCCCACCGATGGATCCTTCTCCGATATTTGAAATTATTTCAATAGCAGAAAAATCTATAAAACTTATCGCTCCCCACAAAGATCCAGTTATTATTAAAGTACCAACAATTTCTCTGAGATAATTCGAGAGTATACGCTTAATTTTTTGTAAACCAGACACGATACCAATAGCAATTAACCAAAAGCAAGGCAAAATAATTCCAAGTCCAGTCCATTCGACAAAAGAACTTATGTAACCAGTCAGGAACCCAGGTATTTGTGATTCAAAGAATGCAGTTGCAATTATTGAACTGGCACATACGGCTGCAATTGCAACCCAAAATAAAATAATAGAGGGATTGAGTGGGATGATGCTAGATTGGTTATCATCAATATTTCCGTTCATATTATACCTGTCACGTGTGTCTAAACAGGAACAAGAGCAAATAAATCCTGTAATTTAGTCTAGTAAAATATGGGCAGTTTAGGCTAGCAGAGTTTGTACTAATTTATTTGAGTTTTGGTGGGCCTGAACCATCAATATATATGGTCCCAGAGTGAACTTTGTTTCCCAGTGTTGCTTTACTGCCTGTGAATTCCACAGTTTCTCCATCTTCAATCAAAAAAATATTCTTCCTTTCTACTCCACTTTTTTCTGCGATATTTGCATGAGCCACTAGATGTCTTGTCTCCCCATGAATGGGTATAAAATATTTAGGTTTAACAAGCTCTATCATATGCCTTAAATCTTCTTTACTGCCGTGTCCATGTACGTGAACAAGAGATATGTTTTGATATATTACTTGTCCGCCCTGTCGGAACAGATTATTTATCATATGGGAATATTTAATTTCATTCCCAGGGATCGGAGATGAAGATATAACTATGGTGTCACCTTTTTTTATTGAAACATCGCTATGCTCTCTGCGGGAAATTAACCCCATGGCAGAACTGCTTTCACCCTGTGCACCGGTTGTTATAAGCAAAACCTGATGGTCGGGTAATTTTTTCGAGTCTTTTAGGGGTATAACGATGTTTTGGGGATCAACTACATAACCTAAATCGAGAGCGACTTTAAGATTCCTATTCATGCTTCGACCGACCACAGATACCTTACGACCTAGTACTGAGGAAATAGTGATTATTTGTTGAATTCTAGAAAGTAAGGAAGAAAATGTTGCAATTAATACTCTACCTTTAGATCGTGAAATTATCTGGTTTAGTTTTTCCTCCAGCATAGATTCAGAATCCGTAAAACCATCCTTTTCAGCGTAAGTCGAGTCCGAACATAAAATCAGATTAGTGTTTGAAGATAAATTGGATAGATATTCAAAATCAACAGGGTTACCAAGTGTCGGGTTATCATCGAACTTAAAATCCCCCGTATGAACTAATAAACCTACAGGACTTTTCAAGGCTATTCCTGCGGCGTCCGGAATGGAATGACATACGGGAAAAAATTGAAATTCGAAGCATCCTAAAGAATATGAGTCATAAAATTTTATAATATGTAAGTCATGTTGATTCTTATTTCCGAGTTTAAACTTGATAAATTCGCTAGTTAATTTACTTGAATATACAGGCACATTAAAATTATTTAGAAAATGTGATAAGCCACCGATGTGATCGTCATGTCCATGGGTGATTAATACACCTAAAATCATATGTTTTCTTTCATTTAAATAGGTTGTATCGGGCACCCCGAAACTGTATGTGGGCTTAATTTCTGAAGGAAACGCTATGCCAGCATCAATTATTATAATCTGGTCATCATATTCAACGGCCATCATGTTTTTACCGATTTCTCCCAGGCCTCCAAGGGGTATTACCTTCAATGTTTTGTTATTCAAAAGGATCTCCAAATAAACTTACTTGAGTGGCCGGATACTTTTGCGGTTGGTCGGAAATGGATGGTGAACTTATATTGATCAAGGAAGGGATTTGTTGAAAATCTTGTAACAATTTAGGTTTCAGGCTTGGATTATAAAGGGCCGCTGCTGGATGATACATCGGTAATATCTTAATACCATTCCATTCACGGACAATTCCTCTAGCTTTACTCAATGTTATGTTCGGGAAGAATTTTGAAAAAGAAAATCTTCCCAACGTGATTATTATGGAGGGGTTGATCAACGAAATTTGCAAGGCTAGATATGGTTCACATGAATTGATCTCGGTTTGTTGCGGGTCTCTATTACTAGGTGGCCGGCACTTGAGCGTATTTGTGATGTATATTTGAGATCTTTTTATACTGACTGAATCAAGGAGTTCATTTAGCAAATTTCCGGCCCTACCGGCAAAAGGTCTACCTGTTTTGTCTTCATTAGAACCGGGAGCTTCTCCTATCATCATAACTTGTGCATCATAATTACCTTCGCCGGGTACAGTACGGTTTCTAGATTTTGATAATCCACAATTTTCGCATTGAGACACTGTGTGCTCCAAGGCAGTAATTGTGGTTGGTTTTAGGTTACTCAATTTGGCTATTTCACCCTGTGCTTTCTTGAAGTGCTTCTTATATTAACTTATATTTCTTATATCTAGACCTGTTTCGCCACATATTAGAAATGACCGCAACTTTTTATGGATTTAGTTTATGTTAAGAAAATCTGGAATCCTAGGGTATCCGTTAGGACATTCAATATCACCGTATTTCCAAAATGCAGCTTTTGGATTTTTGGGTATAGAGGCATCCTACCAAGCTTGGGCAACTAAGCCAGAAGACTTATCTGATAAGGTGAACGCTTTGAGAAGTACTTCTTTTATGGGTGCGAATGTAACCATTCCCTATAAAGAAGCTGTCATAGAGTTGTTGGATGAAATAGATGATTGGGCGGAGAAGGTAGGTTCAGTGAATACCGTAGTTAATGATTCCGGTACTTTGGTGGGATATAACACTGACACCGTGGGATTTATTCAAGCTATTTCAGAATATGGAAATTATGATCCCTCAGGAGAAGCTGTGCTGTTAATAGGAGCAGGAGGTGCTGCCAGGGCTGCAGCCTACGCATTGGTGGGAAACAAAGTAGGTTCCTTGGTGATAGCAAATCGGACCTACCAGAGGGCTGAGAAATTAGCGTCTGAATTTTCTGCCAAAGACAAAGTTAGTCCTGTATTATTAAATAGTCCTGGTTTTTTGAAAGCTGTAGATTCGGCATCTCTAATCGTCAATTCAACCGCTATAGGAATGAAACATACCTCAGTTGAAAACAGTAATCCACTAGAGGGTATTAATGTCAAAGCGGGTGTTTTAGTAAATGATATGGTGTATAACCCACTTAAAACTCCTATGTTGGTACATGCAGCTGAAACGGGAGCTAAAATACTGACGGGTCTACCGATGCTCGTTCTACAGGGAGCTGCATCTTTTAATCTTTGGACGGGTAAAGAAGCACCAGTTGATGTGATGATTTTGGCAGCCCAAGAAGCATTGTCAGATTAATTCAAGGTTTTGGTCTGATCCTTTAATGACTGTAATTTGATCAATGCTTCCAATGGTGTCATAGCATCTATATCAGTGTTTGACAGTTCTTCTTCTAGCCAATTACGGTGAGTAAACATTTGTGTTTGGAATGGTTTTTCGGCACTTTCGTTCAATGTGGATGCAATTGAGCTTTTATCATTTTCCAGCATTGCTAATATCTCCCACGCCCTTCCTACGATTTTTGGCGGGAGGCCTGCCAATTTGGCTACATGTACCCCGTAACTTTTATCTGCTCCCCCAGGTAACAGTTGCCTTAAGAATATGAGTTCACTATTTATGTCCGAAACGGATACGTGCAAGTTAGTTATTCTGTCTAGATGCTTGGATAACTCAGTCATTTCATGATAATGAGTGGCGAATAATGTTTTACATCCTAGAGTTTTTTCCTCATGAATAAACTCTGTTACTGCTTGAGCTATTGCAAGCCCATCGTACGTGCTAGTGCCCCTACCAATTTCGTCGAGAATAATCAAGGATTTCTTAGTTGCTTGGTTTAGAATGGACGCTGTTTCTAACATCTCTACCATGAAAGTTGATTGGCCTTTTGTAAGATCATCCTGCAGACCCACCCTTGTAAATATTCTATCTACAATTCCTATTGTGGCAGATTCAGCCGGTATGAAACTGCCGATTTGAGCCATCAATGTAAGAATACCAACCTGGCGAAGATAGGTGGATTTACCAGACATATTTGGGCCGGTTATCAGCAATATTTGATTGAATGTATTCGACACATTTGTATCGTTAGGCACAAACTCCCCAGGGCCCACTATTTGTTCTATTACGGGATGTCTGCCTGATTTGATATCGATTGTGTCTGAGTTATTAAGAATTGGTTTAATGTAATTACGCTCCGACGCAATTCTTGATAGAGAATAAAACAGATCCATGAGTGAAATCGCATATGATGTTTTCAGTAGTGCTTCCAGATGCATAGATATATTTGAACAAATCTCTTCAAATAATCTTTTCTCAACTTCTTCTATTTTTGAACCTGCGTTGAGTATGACTGCTTCATAGTCTTTCATTTCTGGTGTGATGTATCGTTCACCTCCCACCAGGGTTTGGCGGCGCACATAATCTGGGGGGACTTGGGAGATATACGATTTGCTCACTTCAAGGTAATACCCGAAGACCTTGTTATAGCCAATTTTCAACGATTTAATTCCCGTTTCCTCTCTTTCACGAGATTCAATGTTAGCCATGTTAGCTTTGGCTGCGGTGGATTCTTGCTTTAATAAATCCAAAGTCCTAGAGAAACCAGCTTTGATTGTTCTTCCTTCCCCTACAGATGGAGGAGATTCAGGTTCAATAGATTTTGTAATCAATTCATATGGGATTGAATTATCACTAAATTCATTGAGAACCCAAAAAGTTTCCTCGTTTTCGATTTGCTTGCCTGCTATGGAAATAAGTTCAGGTATAACTCCCAAACTGTTACCTAGACCGGTTAGATCCCTTGGCCCCGCTGTACCCATTTTTACCTTTGTTGCAAGGCGCTCAATATCCGATATGGAAGTTAAAATTTTTGCGATTTGATTCCTTCGTATCGGGTCTTTCATAAACCATTCTATGGCTTTCTGTCTTTCCTCAAGTAAATCTAATTCTAGAAGAGGTTGTCCTAGCCATTTCCGGAGTAGTCTTCCTCCCATTGGTGTTTGGGTTTTATCTAATGTTGAGTACAAAGAGGATTCTTGAGAATTCTCTCTACCACTTGAAAAAATTTCCAAATTACGACTCGTTTGTTCATCAAGAGACATAAATGGTTGTGTAGAATATGTTTTCAATGTGGGAATGGTTTTTAATGCGGACCGCTGATGTGTTTTCAAATACTCAATAATTTGAGCTGCTGCTTCGATTCCAAGGGTGAGTTTGTCGCAGCCAAACGATTCCAGCGAAGCCACTTTGAAGTTTTGTTCGACTATTTTGCGAGAGTTATTAGCAATGCTCCTTTCTTCATCTAGCAAAGTAATATGAGCATTTATGTTCTCAGAAATGTGCCCTGGCAAAGGCTTAGATAATATTACTTCTCTCGGATTTATCCTATTTATTTCAGTGGTTAAATCTTCAATTTGTATCTCGGTTGTCAAGAATTCTGTTGTTGTAATGTCTACATAGGCAACCCCTACGGAATGGTCTTTGATAACTATCGAGGCAAGATAGTTGTTGACATTTTTTTCTAAAAGCTGATCTTCCGTTATTGTGCCTGGAGTCACAATTCGAACCACTTCCCTGTCGACGATACCTTTTGAGGCACTTGGATCGCTAGTTTGTTCACAAATCGCGATTCGGTGTCCTTTGGAGATCAATTTGGATAGATATCCGTCAAGAGAATGATATGGAATCCCGGCTAATGGAACTTTCTCACCTTTCCCCATTTCCCTAGAGGTTAAAGCGATTTCAAGATCTTTCGCAACCACTTTGGCGTCATCGTCAAAGGTTTCGTAGAAATCCCCCATCCTGAAGAGCAGAATATCGTTTGGGTGATTTGATTTGATGTCCAAATATTGTTGTCGAGCCGGGGTCGCCATAGAGAATACGTCCATATGAGGATGCACAGCATTTTAACTAAAAATCAAAGTAAAAATATTTATATTATTGAAAGTTCGACTAATGAGTTAACTTTAACTCTGGTCTAATCATCTTTCCAGAACCTTTCTTCTAAGAATTCATATCCATCGCCAGTTACTTTTTCCTTCACATCCTCAATCATTCCTGGGTGGCCACAGGCATAAATCATTGTATCGGCAGTTGTGAGGTTGAATTGGTCGAGCTTATCTCTGACGATATTGTTTACTCTTCCTGTATCCCTAGACCAAGTCGAATTTCTGTCTTCATTGGGACGACTGATTGTTGGAACAAAAGTTACCAAGGAAGGGTTTAAGACACTTAAAGTTTCAAACTCTTTATCGTATACAAACTCATCTGTATAGCTCGCTCCTTCTAGGACATAAAAGTGATGGCCGCTTCGGTTTTTCCTGAGATAGTCTCTTATGAAGCTAACGTAAGGAACTACACCGGTTACTGTAGAAACGAGAAACTGATTCTCCATTTCTTCTTTGAATGTGAATATGCCCTTAGCTCGAGGACGTATCGTCACTTTGTCACCTTTACCCAGATCCCAAAGTATCGGGGTCAGCACTCCACCTTCTTCTACAGGGATTAACTCTATAAATAATTCTATAAACTCTTCATGCGGAGCAGAAGCTATAGAATATGCTCTCTCAATTCCATCATGCCCGATTGTGCAATATTGGCCGGGTTTGAAGGTGTAACCGTCTGGTTTTTCAAGCCACATGAGTGCTAAATCTTCGGTGTGATTTTCTCTGCGCACTATGTCGATTTCTTGTAATGGTGCCTTTTGAGGGAATTTTCTTGTTGTCATAAATACTCCTGTACCACTCTGTTACCCTTTTGTTCAGCCTTTTTCTACGCGTACTTTACAGAGTCTCAAACCCTCAATTTTAGCCATCGGATCTGGTTCCGTACTGTTATTCAACGATTCGATTAAAGTGCCGAATAACGTAGTAGTAGCAACCATTCCTGAATGCAGGCCATTGAGGTGCGCATTGCCGGTTAATTCAAATTTCTCACCTAATATTTTGATTACATCCCCCTCCGAAATACCCGCTTTATTTGCGTCTTCCTCATTCATTTCGATAATCTCACGTCTTGTGATGGTATTTAAGTCATTTTCCGTAACGATGCCTGCGTCTCGGTCTGCGTCAAAAAGTACCCTACCAGGTGCAAAAACCATAGGGTATTGATCATCTACCAAGAGTTCCTCTCTTTGTGTGAATTCAATAGGAGAGAAAACATAACTTGAATTCAAGATGGGTTTCCTGATGTGTCCTTGGGAATCCAGGCTGTCAGCCTCAAGGGTTTTGTAAGTTTCCACCTCGTTTGTTATTTCAATTAGTACATCGTTAGAGGAAGAATAAGGCAGGTCCTCTGATCCCAATCTTGCGGCTATCTGAGATAGTATTCTCCAATCTTCATCCTCATCACCAACGGGCCCTAATGCCGGCCGAAGTCGGTGTATTCTGCCTTCCATATTGGTGTACGTGCCAGTTTTTTCGGTAAAAAGGGCCGAAGGTAATACAACATCTGCTATGTCAGTTACGTCGCTGGCGAAACTTTCATGGACTATCAGTAAATTTGTGGCTTTGATTTTGTCTAGAAACTCTGACCGGTTTGCGGTGTTATGAAACAATTCATCCCCGATTAGGTGTAAAGCCTTTATAGCTCCAGAGGAGCAGGCCTCAGATATTTCCGTTAGATCTATACCTGGTGAGGCGGTTGGCCTGTGTCCAGGTAACAAGTTAGGTACGCATCCGACATCTCTAGATCCTTGTTGGTTGGCTCCCGAAAATAGCGGATATATGCCGCCTGAGTTTTTCCCTAAATTTCCGGTAATTAGAGATAAATTAACTAGAGATTTCACTGTGTCGTCTATGTGGGTGTCAGATATTGTCTCAAGACCGTATAGGATTGAAGAGGCCTCGGTATTAGCAAATATTTGAGCCATTTCCCGGATCTCTTCTTGACTTATTCCTGTCCGCTCACTGACCTTCACTAAATCAAAATCCCATAGGGAATTTCGGAATTCATCATAACCTTTACATTTTTCGGTGGCAAAGTCATGGTCTTCCAGCGACTGGTCTACTATGCTTCGCAAAATCCCACCTATCAAAATGGGTTCTGAATTTATTAGAGGTCGGATCCATTTTGTGGCATATCTTGTTAATTCGGTCTCCCGTTGGTCTATTACTATTAATTTGGCGCCTTTGGCCACCGCTTGTTTTATAGGAACGGACGCAACGTTTTGTTCTTCTGTTATGTTCGCCGACACTAGTAGTATGACTTGTGAATCCAATAGCTCCCATATTTTGTTTGAGGCACAATCATCGCCTATTAAATCCTGCAGAGAATCTACCAGTTTTGGCCGAGAATTTGAGGAGACGTTTACGTTGTTAGACTTCATCACTCTTCGGGCAAATTTTTGAGCCGCAAAATTGTCCTCATTCGTACCTCTTGCGGATGCGATCAAAGCGTAATCACCATTCTTGTGATTCGCTAATTTGCTGGCTACAAAATCTAGTGCCTCGGGCCATGTGACTTCCTCGAGTTCTGAATTTTTGCGTACCATGGGTTTCTTTAATTTATTTTTGTTGTTAACAAAATCCAACCCGAACTTACCTTTAAAACAGGCCATACCCATATTGGCCTCTGCTTGTCGATTCGGGATAGACCTCACCACTTTGTTTCGTTTATTGACATCAAGATCTAGTTGGCAACCAACAGGGCAATGAGGGCAAGTCGTAGCAACTTTTTGTACTGCTTTATCCCACTTGTAATCCCTTTCAACGATTGCTCCGGTGGGGCAGACGTCTATACATGCTCCACAAAATTCGCACCCGGATTCAAGCAAGGAAGTACCAGCTGCGGTCCCAATTATGCTCCTGCCGGATCTGTCTTTTAAGGTAATCGCTTGATCTCCTCTTACTTCATCACATGCTCTTACGCATCTAGAGCATACGATGCATAAATTCATGTCCATATCCCAGTAGGGATCTTTCACCTCCAAAGGAAGATGCCTGTTGTTGTATGTCAGTGGGGTGGTCAACTCCATTTCCATATATCTAACAGTGTCTTTTAGCTCACACCTTTCATTTTTTGGACATGTGACACACCGGTCATTCACTGAAACATGTCTAAGGCATACATCAGTGGGACCACAAAGTTCAATTCTGTGGCAATTCAAACAACCATGCGGATGCTCTGAGATTAGTAGCTCCATGATTCCTTTGCGAAGATCCACTAAATCTCCTGTATTGGTTTCCACTCTCATTCCTTCAGAGATAGGAGTCGTGCAAGAAGCTGGACTCCCAGGGAGTGCTCTATAACTACCATCTGGAGTAGGGGATTCTGCTTTAACCACGCACATCCGACAGGCTCCGTAAGGTTTCATTCCTGGGTAGTAACACAGGTATGGTATGTACATTTCGTTATCCATGGCAGCTTGAATTATCATGCTACCTGGCTCAGCCTGTATTTCTACTCCATCTATCGTGAGATTAACTTTGTCTGACATATTACTCTCCGGCTATGTGGTCGGTAGCGTAGGGCCTAGTATTTTTCGGTACTATTTTCGGTCGGTCACAGCTTCCTGTTGGGCAACGGTTTTCCTCTATGTGAAGTCTAAAATCTTCTTCAAAATGGGTGATAGCAGACCTTATAGGACCAAAACCTAATTGGCCGTGTCCACAAAGAGATCCGGCCTCCATTGTGCCGCCAATACTTTTCATCAAGTCCATATCTCCAGGTTTACTAGCGCAGTCTGATATCCTTTCTACGATTTCCAGTAAATGTTCCATACCTAACCTACAAGGGAAACATTTACCACAGGATTCAAATTGGCAAAAAGCCACCAGAACTCTAGTTAAATCGACAGCACAAACCTTGTCACTTCCCACAATTATTCCTCCCGACCCGAAAATAGCTCCAGCGCTTCTCATTTCGTCAAAATCTATATGAATATCCTTGCTGTCTGGTCCTAACACTCCTCCAAGAGGCCCTCCTGTCTGTAAGAGTTTAAGCTGCCCGTTGTCAGTGACCCCCCCGCCTAGATCATCCACCACTTCACCAAGGGACATTCCCATTGGAACCTCATATAACCCTGGGCGATTCACATCACCACTAAGGCACACAATGGCAGTCCCAGTGCTTTTGTTGACACCAATAGAGGAGAACCAGTCGGCCCCTTTTGATATGATCTCCGGAGCGTATGAAAGTGATTTAACATTATTAATGTTGCTTGGTTTTCCCCAAACCCCAAATGCTGCCGGGAACGGTGGTCTGAATCTGGGCATGGCCCTTTTCCCTTCCACTGCCTCCATAAGGGCAGTTTCCTCACCGGCTACATAAGATTCCCCTGTTAATGCAACTTCAATATCAAAATTGAAATCTGTTCCTAATATATTGTTTCCAATTAGTCCTAGGGCGTAGGCCTGTTCAATAGCCTTCTCAGTTCTTTCTATAGGGCCATCATGGCCGTGTCTTATGAAGACGATTCCATTGGATGCCCCGGTAGCGTAACCTGCTATTGCAAGGCCTTCTAGAAGAGTGTGGGGATCGCTCTCTAAGATTCCTTTGTCATTATAGGCGCCGGGGTCACCTTCTTCACAATTGCATAATATATATTTTGTAGGTCCGGGTGATCCAACCAAAAAACTCCATTTCACACCGGTTGGAAACGCAGCTCCTCCCCTTCCTCTAAGACCGGAATTCTTAACTTCGTCTATAACCTCTGAAGGAGATAAGTCAGTCAGGGCTTTGTAAAGACCGGCGTATCCTCCATTGGCTATGTACTGGTTTATATCATGTGGGGAAATATGTCCCGCGTTTCTGAGGGCTATTCTGTTTTGAAGTTTCAGTCCCGGAATCGACTCAAGTGAATCTTCACCATTGACTGGCCCTTCTTCTCCAATATATCCAAAAACTTTTTCCTTAGGGTATCCTTCATTTATCAAATACTCATCTACTATATATTCAATTTCTTCCGGGGTTACATTGTTGAAGAAAAGCCTTGATTTACCTGGTTTTTTTATATCTAACAAAGGTTCAGCGTAACAAAGGCCCAGGCATCCAACCTCTTGTATATTGACTTCTAGCTCTGTCGAATCTAAATATTCCTGTAGGGCTTTGATCACTCTGAAAGCACCAGCGGCGTGACCACACATAGCTGTTCCAATCCTGATCAAAGGAACTTTGCCACTAGTCATTTCAGTCCATTCCGCCGTTGCCTGAGAGACTATTTCTTTGTATTTCATTGATTAATCAAGGCCTACTAATGGAGGTTTTCTTTTTCGTATAAACTACCCAACAGGTTCGAGACAATATCCGGTTTTGCGTTACCGTATAGTTCATGATCTACACTTATCACAGGTGCTTGTGAACACGCGCCAAGGCACGTGTTAAAACGGAAAGAGACTTTACCATCGCCAGTGTCACCTTCCGAATCTAACCCTAGTTTTTCTAAGACAGACTCTAGAATTTCGGTCGCTCCTTTTAAGTGGCAAGTAGGGCCCCAACAGACTTCTACTGAGTGTTCACCTGGAGGCGTAAACCTAAAATTAGGGTAGAAGGAGGCTACACCAAATACTGAATTAATTGAGGTATTGGAATGAACCGCTACCTCTTCTATTGCTTCTTCAGGAATGTATCCCATCGAATCCTGAATTGCCAGCAAGGAAGATAGTACAGTGACAGTAGGCCTTTTTTGGGACTGAATGGCCTGTTGAATTCTAGTTCTAAGTTTGTCTTTATCTGCTGTCAAAGATGCTTACCCTCATCTTTGTAAAAATTGTCACAAGCATATCATAGGGGCCTTACTCGGACAATTCATTTGTTTTTGAGATTTGATAAAGCCAAATGGGCCATTTTACGACCCATTGCAACACTGTAATTAGTACCTCTGTCTTGTGGATAAACCTGAGAGGTATTGGCTAAATACAAGTTTTGAATTCCAGTCTGGTGAGCTGGAATATTTTTGCCGTAATTTGTGTCAACTACTGGTTGAGCGTTGGGTATTTTATGGTGATGGTATTCCTTCACCCATTCGACTGTGAAATCTGGGTTTATTTTTTTTAAATGAGGTAGGTAACTATCAAATAATTCACTTCCATCCATTTTGTATAACTCATGATCCTCAGATAAATAATTAGACAAATACACTATATGGGTGTTCCCATACCTTTCCGATCCCACCAAGTTTGTGTGCTCGATTAATCCAATGAAAGGAATAGATCGGTCAGCTATGTTGAGCCAGTAAACATCAGACAAGGGATATTCTAGTACTAGAATAATAAGAACTGCCGCCATATATTTTACATTTAAAAGCTTAGAGCGGTATTCGTTTGATAGACCTTCTGCCAAGCGGTTAAAAACGTGAGATGGTGTGGAGGAGATGACTGCATCGAAGGCTTCTTCTTTTTCTTGTGGCCCAATAGTCATCAAAACCTCTCCAGAATTCGAACCTCGGATTCTTTTTATTTGGGTGGATAAAAAAATTTCTGCCGAATTTAACTCACATGTTTTAGCCAATTGGCCGAAAAAATGAGAGAAACTTCCGTTTGGATACCCTAAGACTTCTTTAGTAAAAATGTTTTTTCTGGATGCAAATCGAGTGGTCATTTTTCCCCAAATCCATGCCATGCTGATTTTGTCGTGGTTTTCCTCCCCGAATTTACCTCTTAGCATTGGCTCCCAAAATGCAGCATAAATTTTTATATTCGTATTTCTGATCAGCCATTCTTTCGCGGATATGGATTCGAGTTTTTGCCACTCTTTTATATACCGTATCTGTAATGACGATATCCCCATCTTTATTCGATCAATAACCCCTAGCGGCTTGTATTTCATCAAATCAAAGGGGCTCAGAAATTTATATATTTCCCCATCCTGAAACGTTCCAACACTGGATGGAAACCATTTAATAGTTTCTTCGAGGCCGATTTCAGCCATCAGGGAAATAATATCTGTGTCATTTGTAAACCAGTGGTGATACCCCTTTTCCAGCTCGCTCCCAGCCACTTGGAATGTGGAGGCATGTCCTCCTATAAAATCAGCGGCTTCATATATTTTTACCTTATGACCTTTTGATGAAAGATCGTAAGCAGCTGCTAACCCTGTCGCTCCAGCTCCTATAATCCCAAATTTCATGCAATACCTTTATTGATTAAACCTTCGTAATATTTATATTTCATGACGAAGTTTTCTTAAAGAAAGACCCTCTGCCCATAGAAATAATTGGCCTAAAAGTACTATAGGCACCATTAGGCATAGGTGAGTAAGGGTAGCAAAAGCTGCGGCTTCCGATCGGCTAACACTTGTGGGCTCAATTACCATAAGTGTTTCACGGGCTATCATTTCGAACAAACCTATTCCACCTGGCATCGACGGTATAGATGCCCCAATGTTTGTTATGGCAGTGATACTGACCGATGAGGCAAAAATGTGCCCTAAACTGGAATTGATAGGTAGGATCCCGAGACTTACTAAAACAGTATGGAATAATACTGCTTCAAGTATCCAAATAGGTAAAGATAGTAACAAGGCTTTGCAGGTTATTTTCCAATTCCTTAAGGAGTATAGGCCTTTTACTACATCTTCTGTAAGGTGATTTATATTACGGGCCAAATTTCTGGGAAGCCGAGAGGTTAATTGGCCAAAGATAACCATGGACCTTGGCCCATTAAGTGCAATAGCTATCAATAAACCAAATAGGATTGCGAACGGAGAGGTGAAAATTACGAGTAAGAATGTTTCGTCTAGTTTGGTGATTTGAGATAGTCTTGAAAAAATCGCATCAAACGGTACAGACATAGATGACCCTGCGAGAATAAATATAAGGGCTAGACCATCCATAATACGTTCTACAAAGATCGTGCTTAATGCTGTTGCAGTCGGAACCCCTTCCTTATTTTTTAGATAATATCCTCTTATCAATTCCCCTAGTCTAAAGGGGAGAATATTGTTTGCCATATATCCAATTATAACTATAGGAAACAGGGTTCGAATTTTAATTTCATCTATTCCGGAAAGAAGTACTTGCCATCTCCATGTTCGGAACCACACACCCAAAAAGTATGCCAAAATTCCAGGGACAATAACTAAGTAGTTTGCCTTTTTGAAAGTGTTCCATATTTCACCAATATCAATAGTGAGGGCGAATATTATTAACAATGATATCCCTGTAAATACCCACAATGAAGACTTTTTCAAATCCTGTCCTTATATCTGGTGATTCTTTTTAACTGGAGCCCTACTCTCGGTAACTGTCTCCGACAAAATCTATATTTGGAAAAGTATTGCTAGTATAGATGTATGCGTCCTCACTTCCGATGCTTTTACCTACTCCTTTTCTAAATAACCAATACTCCAAAAATATATTCCAATGTTTAGTATCTGTAAGTTTGGTAACTAAATTGATAGCATTAAGATCCCTATATGTATGTTCTGGAAACCACCACCTGTGAGGTATTTTTCCAACCTTTTTGTAATTTTTAGATAAAGCCTTGTCCGCAGCGAGATGGTTGGAGGAATGGACGACAACAATTGAAGCTTGTTCGTGAGGTTCATATGATTCCGATTGCAATTTAGGATATTTAACGTTGGTATAATTTCTCAAGTACCAAGACCAAGGCCATGTGAATCCGTTAGTTTGATCAATGATGATCAATGGCTCGTTGTCCGTTGCGGGTTTTACATATAATGTCTTTATTTTGTTGTTGATCTGAAGTAAATCTGGGGAAGTTTGAGTGTATACCAGCATTTCAATGGGAATATCAGAGTTTACAAAATTCGTGTAAATAGTTGTACGAATGGTTAGTAAAAGAAGTATCGTGGCAAAACCAGCATACAAATATTTTACAAGGATGTGGGTCTCGTAACGTTGAATAAACCTCACTACCAATACAAAACCAGCAAGGAATAGTGAAAGCATTATTGTTGCAGCAAACACCCTTGGTATTGGGTGCAGGTTGGAAGAGTATTTAGTAACACTAAAAGCGATTATTAGCGATATTGTTGGAACGAAATAAATCATGCATTGGTTTAAGTTAGGCTTCGATTTAAAGCTGGATTTACTAAATAAGTCCCCTAAAAATTTCCCAGAAAGCACTATGAGTGGTAAAGATATATTTACGAGTAACCATGGCATTTTCTCGCTTGCAATCGTGTAGAGGAATAGAGTTATTACAGTCCAATAAATCAGAAATAAATTAAACTTGGTGCGATGCTTCAAAAAATATAGAGATGCTAGTACTGAAAAAATTGCTGGTAGATATTCGTATATTGGAATAAGAGTTAGGTAATAATGTGTGGGTTGACCTCCCCGAGCCTCCCCTTGTTGCACTATCCAATAACCCAATGATTGCCATATACCAGATTGCACACCGTTGAAAATATTGGTGAAGAAAGTGGTGTAAGCGGACAACCATATTAAATAAAAAATGACGGCACATTTCCACCAAGTTTTCCAGTGCCATTTGTACCCAATGTACATAGATCCGACTATTAGAGAAAAAACCACTAGAAAGGCCAGTAATTTGCCACCGTGGGTCGGCATTCCTATATTGGAGGCACCCTCCCCAGAAACTAGAATGATATTAGACCATCTTAGTAATATGGTTTCTTGAAAGATACCGGTGAAGGCCGACCATTGAGGGAGTGTTAATGAAATCAAAACTATCAATACCGTGAATGCTCGGCTGTGCGGATGAGTATATACGGAATTCCTAAGGGTTTTGAAGGTCATCAGGGCGTAACCGAAGACTAAACGAGGATAGGATAGGTTTGGAAATTGGTCTCTGTAATTTTTTCTTGGCCACGATTCGTGTATGGAACTCAATGTTAAATACAATCCCAAAGTTCCGACGAGCAAATAAGCATTTTCTTTAGTTGAAAAACTTAAGGCTAGAAGGGCAGACATCAAATAAAGATTCTTTTTATTGCCGGATACAAGGTATTTCCACATGGTGATGACCATGCCAAAAGTAAAAACCGCCATAAGTATGTCATTTCGAGCAAACCTGCTGAAATAAACCATGGAAGGGGATATGGATAATAAGATAGAGACCATTATTGCCCCATGTTTGCCGAGCAGATCCCTAAAGAAGATGGGTAGGATGACTAGAATCGTTCCAGCGGCAACATAGAGGATTCGGGCAGTTACGTCAGTGTCTCCAAAAAGGAAAAAAATTAAGGATGTCAACTGCATTTGCAATGGACCGTGTAGCATAGGGTTATGTGTTAAACCAGATCCTTGATATAACTCCCAAGAGTAATATGCATGGAGACTTTCGTCATGGTGCATGGCTCTGGCATCCAGATCGTAAATTCGGAGCAACAAAGCAACAGTAAACAGACAGCAATATAACAACCACTCTATCCGAGTTAGTTTTGAAATTTCCCTAATATGGAAGTAATTGCGGATATATTTCAACGGTCAATCTCAAAAATTGCAGCACTACCTATATTTCCAAACACCAATGTGCCGAGAGATTGGAATTTCTCTAATTGTGTAGAGGTATAACGAGTCATTTCAAGATTACCGACATAAATGAAACTAATGTCATATTTTTCCAATAATGATTTTGCTTGTGCAAGGTCCTCAGTAGAATATATCGTCTCTACGTCTGCGGCTCTTTGATATATATCAGGATTAGAATTTCGCCATTGACTTTCATGGCCCGGCCAGTTTACTAAATTTGGGATACCGGTATTTCGGGAGATAAATCCGGAACTGTCCCATTCACCGACGGATTCTAGTATTACCTGGTTAAGACTTATGTTTTGTTTGGCGTAATTAAGAGCCGATGCCTCTAAACCTGTTGGCTTTACGCTCGAATTTTTAAAGCCTGAAATACTAGATTCGTTAATTTTAGTCATAGTGGCAGCTGGGGGATAGTAGAAGGCACATAAAATAATTATGCCGGCAATAAATGTATAAATATATTTGAGAAATTTTTGAGGCCGTATATATCCGGCTAGCCAATAATATGCCGAGTAGCTTCCACAGATTGATAGTAGTATCCAAGCTGGGTAGTAGAGCTTGAAAACTGTGTTCATGCGATTTCCATATACGTCTCCGACGTAAAAAAGTTCTGGTATCAATATCAGAAACATTGATAAAGAGAAAAGCGAAAGAACTAGGCTTCTATCGCTTAGTCCCTCTCTGGCTGTCAGAGTTAACAAAGTCAACATGGAAATGAAACATAAAATAGTTACAGGGAAAGCAAAACCAATCATGCTAGGCCCATCAGAATTAATACTGGCTTCAGGGATCAAAAACCTTATCAACCAAGGTGTGCTGACTACTGCAAAGGAAATACTCACGTGGTATTTCCAAGCTGTACTGATAGGGGTTGTCCAAAAAGTGCTCACTATTTTAGGGATTGAAAGTATTAATAAAGGACCCCATATCACGAAACCATGGGTAATCGATGTTTGATATTGAGTCCTTGCTAACCCATCTATGTCTGACTGAAAAGACGACAGGTAAGGCAGAAGCACAAGCCCACCTATGACGAATATCAATGAAGTAGATTGCGCTAATTTAATCGGATTAAGAGCGGTATTTGAAAGCCAATGCAGGCCATATACCCCAAAAATTATGGCTATGCAGATAGGGGCTGTCCACATATTGATAAAACTCACACACCCTAACATTACTCCTGCCAATGCAACTTCCAGCCAATACGTTACCCCAAGGGGTTTGGTTAAGTCTTTTTTGGATAAATCATAAGCAATGTATATAAAAGCCAATAAAAATGGTGTGACCATAACGTGCGGATGAAGATCTCCGAGAAGATAGCTAAAGAAAGGGAACTCATTGATGGTGTAATCAAATCCCTGGCCCTCACATGCGGGACCAAAATAGTTGATTATTCTTGAACTCCTAAACCACCACCAAAATTCAGTTGGTCTCCAGCTGTCTATCGTATTGATTACTGGATTTTGCATTCCATCGATGCAAACTCGTTGCCAAAAGCTGGATGATCCAATTGAATTGATTCTTAAAAACTCTAAAAAACCCTGTAAATTTCCCATGAAGACTGCTGTGAGTGATGCAATCACACCGCATGAAATTGTGAGGAAATCGAATTTCATGCGGGAGAATTTTAAAAGTATTGAAGTTAGTGCAAATACTGAAGACGCGGTCATCGCAGGTATTGCAACCAACGAGAGATTATATGTGGCTACCGTTGGAATTAATGAAATTTTCGATAGTGTGCCAAATATCCAATAACCAAAATAATAATAACTGATGGTGCCACCATAGAACCAAGGGTCAAGAGGCTGGCCGATGAAGGTTCTTGCCGATGAATTTAAAAAAGCGAAATCCATCGGTTGTTCTGTGTGATTTATGCCGGGGTCAAAGTATCTAATGCTAAAAAAAATTAGGTAGGTTAATAGGAACGTTAATTCTGTTAAAGAAATTATTCGCCAATTAGTTCTCACAATTTGTTTTAAGGCATTAGCTCGAATTGTGCCAATAATTAAAGAACATATAATTAACCCTATAAAAAACAGTATCGTTGTAATTTCGGTGGCCGGAATTATTTCGGAAATTGAAATTAACCATGTCGCGAGAGACAGGCATATGATGCCAAGGGGTTTGCTGATGGAATAACCCTTATCAGGTATCGTTCTAAAGATACTGAGAAAAATTACAAATGTGGCAAATCCCACAACCTCTATTAAAAGCAGCCATGTTATGCCGTACAACATTATGAAATCATATCTATTTTACTATTTAGTCTATGATCCCAGAAATAAATAAATCGGGATCGAAAACTGCAATGTCATCAGGCTGTTCCCCAGTCCCGACGAACCATATGGGGATTTTTAATTGATCAGCAATAGCTATTGCTATACCACCTTTAGCAGTCCCATCTAATTTACTGAGGAATATTCCATCGGGGTTCACAAATCTTGTGAATTCAACAGCTTGAATTAGACCGTTTTGCCCAGTAGTACCATCTATTACGAGGATAATTTTCACTGAGGATTCATCAGACTCCCTGATGATTATTTTTGATATTTTCTTGAGTTCTTCCATTAGATTAGATTTGCCTTGGAGCCTACCTGCAGTGTCGATGATGGCAACATCCATATTTCTACTTTTGGCGGCATGGATAGTGTCAAAAGCCACGGCCCCTGGGTCTGATCCTGGATCTTGAGCAATAACGGTAACCCCCAGCCTTTCCCCCCAAATTTGTATCTGGTCTACAGCTGCTGCACGAAAGGTGTCAGCGGCACCCAGTATTACCCTTTGATTCAGACTTGTGAGTAAATGAGTCAATTTTGCTATCGATGTCGTTTTGCCTGCCCCATTCACACCGACCATAACGAAAACAGCCGGCTTCTGAGCACTAGCAAGGGGATCTTTGTCACTGAGGTCAAATATTTGCAACAATTCACTTCGGAGTTCCCTCAAACATTCTTTACCGGAGGATATGTTTTTTGCTTTTGCGTTTTCTTTGAGCCGGATAGCTATTTTTTCAGAGGTTTCTATTCCAATATCCGCCGAAATCAATGTATCTTGTAGATCCTCCCAGAATTCAGAATCCAATTCAGAATGTTTGAACAGGTCTCCCAGTTGGCCAAGTAAACTGACGCGAGTTTTTTCAAGAGATTCCCTTAATTTGGCAGGGTTTCTTTTTTTTAAAATGTTCATTTGTAATATTTATCAAACTTTAAAACGGTCATAATGAATGGATTTAAATATCCAAAGTCGTTACGGAATTTTATCTTATATCGGAAACTATGTTTAAGATCTTTATTTATATTGTACTTCCAAATAATGTACACTATTGTGTATCAATATTTGGAATAAAGTTGAGATATTAACCTCATGGAACTGAGAGAATTAAAGAGCTTTGTTGCAGCTGCCAGACTCCGAAGCATTTCTAAAGCTGCAAAAGAACTAAATATTGGCCAGCCGACTGTCACGACTCACATTAAGAAGCTGGAGAGAGAATTGTCAGTTCCTCTATTTGACAGGGTGACGAGACCTATTCGGCTTACCTTGACTGGCCAGACAATATATGAACTTTCCAATCCTCTTCTAGAGGGAATAGATTCTTTATCATCGATAATTTCATTGGCAGAGGAAAGAGGCCCAGTAACTATTGCATCGACTCCGGATATTATTCCGCACACTTTACTTAATGTAGTACAGAAATTTAACGAGCTGTATCCGGCGGTGTATTTGAGAATTCAGTCAGCCAATAGAAATGAAGTAACCAATTTGGTACGGACAGGGGAAGTAGACATTGGCATAATACAACACCCGGAAAGAGGGGATGATTTACATTTTGAGCCTTTATTTCTTTATGAGAGGGTGCTTATAGCGCCCAAAGGCCACGAATTGCTCTCAAGAAACATTCAGTCCCTGGAGCCAATTGCTAGGTATCCTTTAATTTTAATGGCTAAGGGTACTTATACTCGGACCATTCTAGAGGAACAGCTTCAGAAAAACGCTCTCAAATATGAGGTAATTATGGAATTAGAGAGCATGGACATGATAAAAAAATATGTGGCCCTTGGTATGGGGGTTTCAATAGGGCCAAGGTTGGCTATCGAAGACGATGATTTATCCCAGCTTGGTATGGTTTCGCTTGCTAATTTTTTACCAGTGGACCAGGCTGGAATACTGACGCTCCCAGGGAAAAACATATCAGATCCGGCCGAAAAATTTATGACAGTTATGAGAAAAATGCTGGTTACTAAATAGTTATTCTATCGCTCCAACAAGGGTAGCTGTGACCAATTGCCTGTGGTCGTATATTGGTCTGTTGGAGCATGTCACTAAAATTATATTTTCCAGACCTGGATCGTATAATTTTAAGTTCGATTCATGAACTACTTCTGATTTTGTTACTTGGTACACAAGTTCCTTACCGGGTTTTCCTAAAGAGATTAGTACTTCATCACCGTTAATCAAATGCTCTGCAATTTCGGGTAAGTTATGGAAAACATTCCCCTCTCCCTTTAGCGGACTTTCTAGGTGACCAAAATACCATCCTGTAAAGGTGTCAGGTTGATTGGGAGATGACGGTATACGGCCTACTAAATTCTTTGGGGTTTCGTAAACTTTATGGCCATCTTTTTCTACGATCCGTAAATTTGCTACAGGGGCTGTCAAGTTCAGTATCGGTATTGAGATTTTACCCGGTATTCCTGAAAGTAATTCAACGGTGATATCAGAGCCTTCGATCAAACTGAAAGGGAAATTGTCTTGGCTATGCCCTGAAGTATCAAAATGGTCAGGCAAAAGCCAATTAGGATCTGACCAGCTTTTGGGGTGTATTTTCTTTAGGGATTCATTTTCCCCATATCCATCCAGCAGTTTTGAAAAATTTTCCACTTGATGCTTATCAGGTTGAGGGCCGGCATTAATATCCACCGGAACAACCAAAGATCCGTCGGTATCTACTGTTTCAGTTTCGGGTATAGCTCTTTTTTTGGTGATTGGGTCCGATTGATTCATGTTTGAGATGGAAGTAATGCCATGAACAGCATTGATAATCGGCTTCGTATATTCTGCGTTCAGTGATTCAAGTTCGTCAGACGATGTTTTTAGCAAGTACGCAGCTACAGCAATTACCCCAAGTATTATGAGGCCTGAAGACACTAAAATGAGGCCGAAGAACTTCATCATTGAGGAGCGGTACTTCCAGATATATGAGATTTATAGGTATACATTAGCAGTATTCTGTATCTCTATATGGTACAGCAGTAGTAAGTAGTAAAAAGAAAAGCCCTCCATATGGAGGGCTTTTCTGCCAATTTATATATGTTTATTTATTACCTCATTCTTGGGGAATGAGAAGCTCCACTGGCAATTGGCTCATTTAAATAAACGTCACCATTGCGGATCTTAATATTGAACCCGCAATCAGGATCGCTACAGACCCAAGCCTTATAATGGATAGGAGCCCCTTGGCTACCAAAATCCGACAAGGGTAGCAAACTCCCTTTTCCGCAATCTCTACATTCGGGATATGAATTCTCTGACATTTTTTCTCCTCGTTCCCACCGCCCTTGGTTGTTTAAAATTAAAAAAATTATAACAGGATTGTGACAAATTTAACAACCGAAATATGATCGTTACCTATGGTTTTGCCGGGTTATTTTTCATTAGAAACGGAAATCAATTTTTTCATATTGGTATGCTGTACAGCTAATTTTTGTGATTCTGATAGAGAGGAATTTTCCAATTGGGTAAGCACTCTATTCTGATTGATCACAGGATAATCACTTCCGAACAGCATTTTTTTTGTGCCTACTAGTTGAGCCATAATTGAAAAAACATTGGGGCTATATAGAAACGGAGATGCTGCTGAGTCATAGTAAACGTTTTTGAAAGCTAATTTTATTTCAGGCATCAGTTCATAAAAAGGTAGGCCTCCTCCCCAATGGCCCAAAATTATTTTGTTTTCAGGAAAACCAAGCACAAAATTTTCAATTGTTTTTAACCCAACATTCCCTTTTCCTGGATAATTATGTCCCACAGGTTCTGAACAGTGAATCGTTATGGGAAGATTTTTGGATTCTAAAATAGACATATAGGTTTCCATAATGGACTTATCGCTCAAATCAAACTTTTGGAAAGATGGGTGTATTTCCCCAAATCCATGTGACCCCAGATTTGCACATCTTTCAGCTTCCTTGATTCCAGCTTTACCAGAAGCAGGGTTTATCCCGGTGAAAGGGTACAGTCGGAACGGATTCTGTGACGCGCTTTCTAAAATATAATCATTCACATAAGAATTTAGACCAGTATCTTGCCAACCCATTCCTAACACTACCGCACTGGAGATCCTTGATTGATCTAGCTCATCAATTAGCGTTTCAGCTGTAGCCATAACGGAATTCTTGGATGAAAATAATGCTTCAAAGGTTGCATCCTTTTTTAGATACTGACCCTTTTTTTTTATAATGTCTGGGGGGAGTATATGAGTATGAGAATCTATTGTCATTATTTTTTACCTGTCAAATAAAGGACTGATATTAGTTGATAGCAACTACTTATTGGTAAGGATACAATGTGGTTAAGAATAGCAACATTTCTGACCCTAGAAAGAGTCTGTTTTTATTCCCAAAAATTTTTAAGAAGGGGAAATTTAAATGAAAGCCGTTTATTTTACAGAACACGGGGGTCCCGAGGTACTTAAATTCGGAGAATTGCCGGAACCGAACCCGGGGGAAGGGGAGGTAAAAATTAAAGTGAATGCCTGTGCCCTCAACAGACTCGATGTTTATACTAGAGCCGGTATACGTGGGACTAAAATGGATCTTAACGAGCCTCATATCTTGGGCGCAGATGTGTCTGGAGAGGTTGTTGAGATTGGACCCAAAGTAACCAAAGTATCCGAAGGGGACAGAGTCGTTGTGAATCCAAGAATCACTTGTATGCAATGTCGATATTGTCAGTCGAATCAAAGTGAATATTGCGCTTCAGCAGGAATGGTTGGATCAGCCATTAGGGGAGGGTATGCAGAATATGTTGTAGTACCAGCCACTAATGCCTTTCCCATTCCAGATGATTTAAGCTACGTGCAGGCAGCCTCCCTACCAACTGTGTTTATGCCAAGTTGGAATATACTTATCAGAAGATCTCAGCTTAAACCCTGGGAAACGGCACTGGTCCCTTCAGCCTCTAGTGGTGTCGGTACCGCAGCTATCCAAGTTGCAAAAAACATAGCGAAATCCAGTGTTATAGCTACTACTAGCACAGTTGAAAAAGCTAAGAAAGCTTCTGCTCTTGGATCTGACCATGTCATCAACTATAAATCTGAAGATGTCTCTGAGCGTTTAAAGGAAATAACTCAAGGACGAGGTGTTGATGTGGTAATAGACCATGTCGGAACGGATGTTTGGAATGCCGCTAACAGGCGCCTTGCTAAAGGCGCGAGATACGGGATTTGCGGGGTTACATCAGGGTACAAGGCAGAACTACAGATGGGTGCCATGTTTATGGGCCATTTGACCATGTTTGGAGTGTTTATGGGCCGGAGTGAGGATTTGGAACAAATCATCTACCATGCTGGCCAAGGAACAATAAAGGGTGTAGTTGATTCAGAATATCCCTTACAAGATGTTAGGAAGGCCCACGAAGACATGGAGGGGCTAGATTTTTTCGGGAAACTAGTAATTACAGTAGATTGATTTAACATACCGTTCTGTCAAGACTGAGATCGCTAGCTCTAAACTGGCCGGGGTCGCCATTTTAACCTTTTGGTGGCACTATAAATCATGGTCACAAAGCCTTGGGGATGCAAGAATATGAGCTAATACTATTAGTGAAGATTAGCCATTGTGTTGAGTACAAATGGAGACAATCTAAACTTTATAATGACCTTCTAAAACACCCTTAATACAATTTCATGTTCGGCTGTCAGAATCGGTCAAGCCCATATGGTCGAACCATATGGGCTTGACCGATTCTGACAGCCGACTCGAGAACTTTAACCCCTAGTTGCCAGGGGCCGAACGCCGATGCTGGATCTAACCTCAGGATTCACCAAAGACATCGGCCATGACCCATTTAACAATCTTGCAGCCTCCTGACCTACTTGTATCTGAGCAGCTACAACAGCGCTATTGGAAGTGCCCGCTGAGTGAGGGGTCACCATTACGTTCTCCATTTGAAATAATGGATTATCAGTTGGGGTTGGTTCAATATCAAAAACATCTAATCCTGCCCCAGCAAACTCCTTGGTTTTCAAAGCATTGATTAGGGCATCCTCGTCTACTGTACGGCCCCGGCAAGTATTTATGAAATAGGCAGTTGGCTTCATAGCCTTGAAAAAATCTGCTCCGACTAGATGCCTCGTTTGGTTGTTCAGAGGAGTGTGCATGGAAACAAAATCAGACCGTGACGCGAGTTCTTTTAGAGATCCAACCAACTCAACACGAGATTCTTTTGCTATCCAAGGTTGTATATATGGGTCATATGCAATTACATGCATACCCAAAGCTTGAGCCTTTCTAGCCACCGCCCTTCCTATATTACCTAAAGAAACTAAGCCAAGTGTTTGATCGGTTATAGGGACCATATCTGATGTCACTGAGCCGGTTTCCGAACCCCATTCGCCATTTTTGGTTAAGTCGTTGAGCATTGTTAATTTTTTCGCACAGGACAAAATAAACATTATCGCGTGATTTGAGACTTCTTCAGTACAAAATCCGGCGGTGTTAATGACCATTACAGAGTTGTCCGTAGCAGATTCGTGATCAATATGGTCAAAACCGTGCCCGAAGCTAACAATTCCCTGAGCCGAATCGATTTCGTCCATTACGGCGCTTGACATGGGAACACCTTGGTTGATTATTACATCCACTCCTTTTACAGCTTCTATAGTTTCACCTTCGCTCAGACACACATAGACATCGAATTCGCAATCAATTCCTTCTAGTTGTTGTTGAACAAGGCCAGTTTCAGGATTGCTCCTGGATATCATAGCAACCTTAAGTTTCGACATATCATTTCCCCCGGATAATTAATATTGATTAGCAAATTTTAATGATAAAACCATTGTGCTTGGGAAAAATATTGTGCAAACCAGAGAGAATAACGTTAATTAGGCGATGTAGGATCCCACTGATCTAGGCAGATTAGTTTCCCCCATCAAATATTCATCAACACCTCTAGCCGCTTCTCTCCCTTCTGCAAGTGCCCATACAACTAATGACTGGCCCCGAGACATATCACCAGCAGCGAATATACCAGATATATTGGTCATTTTATTGGAATTAGTTTTGACATTTCCTCTTGGATCTAATTTTAATCCCAATTCTTTGACCATACCCTCATGCTGTGGGTGTAAAAAGCCTAGGGCTAGGAATACATAATCGGTCTCTATCTCGAATTCGCTACCCTCTATTTCTATCATTTCGGGTCTTCCGTTTTGATCTGGCTTGCCCCAATTTAACCTTACGCCATGCAGTTTCTTTAAAATTCCGTTTTCGCCCGTGAATTTCTTTGTAAGTATATTGTAATCCCTGTTTCCTCCTTCTTCATGGGAAGATGACGTTCTAAGAATCATTGGCCAATTTGGCCACCTATCATTTTCTATGCGTTCCTCTGGTGGTTCTGGAAGAAGTTCTATCTGGTGCACCTGATTGGCCTCTTGTCTATGTGAGGTTCCTAGGCAATCTGATCCGGTGTCTCCGCCTCCAAGGATAACCACATTTTTTCCTGTGGCCAAAATTCTATCCTTTTCTTCAACAGGTAAACCAGCATTGACATTATTTTGCTGGGTGAGGAATTCCATGGCAAAATGAACCCCTTTTAGTTCTCTTCCCGGTATATCAAGATTTCTTGGAACCGTTGACCCACCTGTAAGAATAAGCGCGTCATTTTCGTTGGCCAACTTGGATGCTGATACATCTTCACCAACCTCAGTTCCGGTGATAAACTTTACTCCCTCATGCGCCATCTGATCTACCCGTCGGTCAACCACATTCTTTTCTAGTTTGAAATCTGGTATGCCTAGAGCAAGTAAGCCACCAATTCTGTGCGACTTTTCGTAGACCGTTACATTATGGCCAGCACGATTGAGTTGCTGGGCTGCAGCTAGGCCTGCAGGGCCGGATCCAATGACCGCTATTTTCTTATCAGAACGTACCTCTGGAGGCTGAGGTTTAATCCAGCCTTCTTGCCAACCTTTATCCGATATTGCTTTCTCTATATGTTCTATTGTGACAGGGTCTTGATTGATATTTAACACACAGGAAGCCTCGCAGGGAGCGGGGCATATTCGGCCAGTAAATTCAGGGAAATTATTGGTGGAATGAAGTTCTTTTAAAGCGTTTTCCCATTGTTTCTTGTAGACAAGATCGTTAAAATCTGGAATCAAATTTCCTAAAGGGCATCCACTCATGCAGAAAGGAACAGCGCAATTCATACAGCGGCTTCCCTGTCTTTCCGCCTCTTTATCGTCCCATTCTGTATAGAATTCGTGGAAACTCCTTAACCTGTCTTCTACGGCGTGCCTTAAAGGGGTGCTTCTGCCAAACTCTTTAAATCCAGTTGGATTACCCATTAGCGTTCACAGCCTGTTTGTTTTGGTTAACTTCTCTTTCTTCTAAAATTCGCTTGTAGTCATTTGGCATGACTTTCACAAAGTTTTTAATCATATATTCCCAATTTGAGAGAATTCTCGCAGCATTATTACTTCCAGTGTGTTTCTTGTGCAGTTTAATCAGCCTCTTGAGGTCATTCAAATCTTTTTCTTCTGATACTGATTCCAAACTAACCAAATTTTTGTTGCAAATAGATCCAAATTCTCCACTTTCGTCAAATACATAGGCTTCTCCACCACTCATTCCCGCAGCAAAATTGCGTCCAGTTGGCCCTAGGATGACTACTGTGCCTCTAGTCATATATTCGCATCCATGATCACCAACTCCTTCGACAACGGCTTCTGCACCACTGTTTCTCACAGCAAATCGCTCCCCGGCAATACCTCTAATTAAGACCAGACCCCCTGTCGCGCCATATAAAGCCACGTTACCAATAATTATGTTTTCTTCCGGATTAAAGGTGGATTTTTCATGTGGTCGAACTATTACCTTACCGCCAGAAAGCCCTTTACAAAAATAATCATTAGCGTCGCCTTGAAGGTCAATGGAAACCCCTTTACTGAGAAATGCTGCGAAACTTTGCCCTCCAGAACCAGTAAAATCTAGTGAGATAGTATCGTCTGGTAATCCTTCCTCACCATATTTTTTTGCAACCATATGGCTTAATGTAGTTCCTACGGTCCTATAAGAGTTATTGATTTCCTTTGTGATCGTAATAGGTTTACCTGTCTTTATTGAGGCTGACGCCTCTTTTATGAGATCGTTATCTAGCGCTTTTTCTAACGAGTGGTCCTGGTCGACCACCTTATGTCTTGCCACTCCCTTTGGTACATCTGGCATATGTAGTAATTGACTAAAATCTACCCCTTTTGTTTTCCAATGTTCTAGCAGGCTTCTTTTATCTAGAAAATCTGTGCGTCCAATCATGTCGTCCACAGTCTTGATCCCTAGATCAGCCATTATTTTTCTTAATTGTTCTGCTATGAAGAAAAAGTAATTAATTACGTGTTCCGGTTTTCCTGCGAATTTTCCGCGTAATTCTGGATCCTGTGTAGCTATACCTACCGAGCAGGTGTTCAGATGGCATTTTCTTAACATGATGCAACCCATAGCTATTAATGGACCAGTAGCCAGTCCGAATTCTTCTGCTCCCAGCAAGCATGCAATTGCTACATCTCGTCCGGTTTTAATTTGACCGTCGGCCTGTACCACGATGCGACCTCGGAGATCATTCATTACTAGTACTTGCTGAGTTTCAGCTATTCCTAATTCCCAGGGCAAGCCAGCGTGTTTTATGGATGATTCGGGGGATGCTCCCGTTCCACCCGTGTCCCCACTTATTAGCACGACGTCACCGTGTCCTTTGGCAACGCCTGCTGCGATGGTTCCTACACCAGCCTCCGCAACTAGTTTCACGTGGATTCTAGCTTCTGGATTTGCATTTTTTAAATCGTGTATTAATTGAGCGAGATCTTCAATTGAATAGATGTCATGGTGAGGTGGCGGGGATATAAGCTCCACCCCTGGAGTGGAATTTCTGACTCCACCAATATATTCATCTACTTTGTGACCGGGAAGCTGACCACCTTCTCCCGGTTTGGATCCTTGGGCCATTTTAATTTGGATATCTTTTGCATTAGCCAAATAATTGATGGTAACTCCAAATCTTCCAGAGGCGACCTGTTTGATCGCACTGCTTCTCGAATCCCCATTTGGGTCTCGGGTGTATCTAGAGTAATCTTCACCACCTTCACCAGTATTACTCCGAGCTTGTATCCTGTTCATTGCTATTGCCATGGTTTCATGGGCTTCCCGGCTGATCGACCCCAGCGATATGGCACCGGTGGCGAATCTTTTAACTATTTCCTTCGCAGGTTCAACATCATCGACAGGAATTGGGTTCGCAGAATTTTTGAAATCTAACAGCCCCCTTATAGTGCTGAGCCTTGTAGTTTCTTGGTCGACGAAATGCGCGAACTGTTCATAACTGTCCCAGTTGTTTTCCCTGACCGCATGTTGAAGAGAGGCGATAGTATTTGGATTCCACATATGAAATTCGCCATCTCTCCTCCATTGGTATTGTCCACCTTGTGAAATATCTAAATCGGAAGAATTTTTATGAGAACTATAACTGGACTCGTGTCGGGTTTTATATTCCTTCGCGATTTCTTCTATCCCAATTCCACCTATTCTGGAGGGAGTCCAGGTGAAATAGTTATCTATCATAGTTTGGTTTAATCCAACCGCCTCAAAGATCTGAGCTCCTCTGTAGCTTTGTATTGTCGATATGCCCATTTTCGACATTATCTTTAAGATACCTTTATGAGATGCAGCTAAATAATTGGAGATTGCCTCATCTTCAGATATGTCATGCTCAAACTCTTTGAGAGTTATTTGATTCTTAATTGTCGCTATAGCCAAATAAGGATTTATTGCCCCAGCTCCGTAACCTATTAATGTCGCAAAATGTGCCACTTCCCGTGCCTCGCCTGTTTCTACAACAATTCCTACTTTTACTCTCTCTCCTTCTCTAATTAGATGGTGATGTACTGTTGAGGTGGCCAGTAAACTTGGTAACGGTGCGTGTGATTCATCAACGCCTTTATCAGACAGGATCAGTATTGAATGACCTTCTTTCACAGCCATTGACGCTTCTTTTACAATCCTCTCTAAGGAATCCTTGAAGCCATTAGCATTATCGATGTCAAACAGGGTGGATATGGTTTTGGAAGTCAAATTTTCCGCTGATGACGCTTTAATACGGGAAAGATCAGAATTTGTAATTACTGGTTGTCGTAGAGTGATTTGCCTGCAGTGTTCAGGGGTTTCGGAAAAAAGGTTTCTTTCCTCGCCTATTGTGGCCCTTAGAGAGGTAACTAGCTCTTCCCTTATTGCGTCTAGAGGCGGATTGCTGACCTGGGCGAATAGTTGTTTGAAATAGTTAAAGAGTATGGGGTTATGGTCCGAGAGAAATGCTAGAGGAGCATCGTTTCCCATCGACCCGGTAGGTTCATACCCATTTAAAGCCATAGGCTCTAAAATCATTCTCAGATCTTCTAATGTGTATCCGAATGTGCCCTGTTGTTTTTTGATGTCGATGATTTGTTCATCGGGTGCCTTTACCGGCTCAGGTAAATCTTCTAGAAATATCCTATTATTAGAAAGCCATTCCCCATATGGTTTGGAACCGGCTAAGCCCGTTTTCAAATCGCGGTCGTTGACTAGCTCTCCTTTTTTTGTGTCTAATAGAAACATCCGGCCAGGGTAGATTCTCTCCTTATAAAGAACTTTCTCGGGAGGGACGTTAATTACACCAGTTTCAGATGCCATTACTAACACATCATCAGTGGTTACTAAGTAGCGGCAAGGCCTAAGGCCGTTGCGGTCTAATACTGCGCAGACTTTTGTCCCATCTGTTCCTATCACAAGAGCAGGCCCGTCCCAAGCTTCCATCATGCTTGAGTGATATTCATAGAAATCTTTTTTCGACTGGTCCATCGGTATATGATCACCCCAAGCCTCGGGTATCAACATCATCATTGAATGCTCTATGCTTCTACCGGTAGCAATGAGGAGTTCAAGCGCGTTATCAAGAGCAGCAGTGTCACTTTGACCCGGTTTAATAACGGGAACCAGGTTACTTATATTTATATCTGGATTTGTTGATTTGAAAACTTGTTCTCTAGCCGACATCCAATTGGTGTTGCCACGGACGGTGTTTATTTCACCATTGTGGATTATGAATCTATATGGATGTGCTAGTTTCCAACTGCCTAAAGTGTTTGTACTAAATCTGGAATGTACGAGAGCGAATGAACTGATGAGACTTGAATCAGTTAGATCTGTGTAAAAATCTTCTAACTGATCAGCCATTACCAAGCCTTTATAAACTATAGTACTCGAAGACAATGAGCATATATAGAAATCGTCAGCTCCTTCTAAAGCGGCTGCGTCGATTGAAGACTCAATAGTTTTTCTCAGGAGATACAAATCTCTGTCAATGTTTTCAGGAGCCCTTTCCTTGGGAGTAACAAAAAATTGAGTTATGTAAGGACGGTCTCGGTTTGCAAGGACACCTATCTTTGCTGGGTCTACTGGGACTTGCCTCCATGCAAGAAGGTCATAACCTTGTTTTGAAACACATTCCTCAACTAGAGATCTACTTGACTCCGTTTGATCTTTGTCAGATGGTAAAAATGCCATCCCCACCCCGTATTGGCCCGGATCGGGTAAATTGCATCCCATGGATAACAGTTCTGATTTAAAAAAATCATGAGGCATCTGTATAAGGATTCCTGCACCATCCCCTGTCTCAGGATCGGCACCTGCAGCCCCTCTATGTGCCAGATTAGATAAGGCTTCCAATCCTTGCGATACTATCGAGTGAGACTGTTTTCCTTTTATGTTGGCAACCATTCCAACTCCACAGGCATCATGCTCAAATATCGGGTCATAAAGCCCTTGTTTAACGGGCTTTTTTAAATCCTTATTTTTATATTGTGATTCCATCTTTTTCCCAATGTTTTGCCTTGCTCATTCTTTAAAGAATAGGTAAGTAACGTTCTACTTCATATGCTGAAACTTGTGAAGAATATCTGTTCCAATCTATTTTTTTGTTCTCAATGAAACTATTGAATACACTGTCGCCCAAGGTTTTTCTGACCAAGTCACTCTTCTCGGTCACCTGTATAGCTTCCCATAAGTTTCCAGGTAGAGATTCTATACCTAGAGAATTTCTTTCATCCTCTGACATTTCATGAACACTTTTAGTTAACGAGGCGGGAATCTCATATTTATTGTCGATGCCTTCTAACCCAGCCGCGAGCATTACACTGAAGGCTAAATACGGGTTACAGGACGGGTCGGGCGCTCGATACTCAATTCTTCTAGAGGATTTGCGATCCGGTTTAAAGGAGGGAATTCTTATTAAATCCGATCTGTTGACCTCTGCCCATGTTATGTAAGTTGGCGCCTCATATGCAGGAACCAATCTTTTGTAAGAATTGACCCACTGATTAGTTACCAAAGTTATTTCTCTGGCGTGTTTCATAAGCCCGGCGCAAAAATGTTTTGCTATGGTTGATAGGTGATTCTCATCTTCCTCTCCATAGAACACATTTTGATCCCCTTTAAAGAGGGACATATGGGTATGCATTCCGTTGCCGTTAATTCCTGCTACCGGTTTAGGCATAAAAGAAGCGTGATACCCATTGTTCATTGCTATCTCTTTTACGACCAGTCTATATGTCATGACAGAATCAGCCATTGTTAGAGCATCAGTATGTCGCAAGTCTATTTCATGTTGGCTTGGCGCTGATTCGTGGTGGCTCGATTCTACTGGTATACCTAGTTCTTCCAACGTTAGAACCGTATCCCGTCTTAGATCAGTGCCTACATCAGGAGAATCTTGATCAAAGTAACCACTATTGTCTAGCCCTACCGTTGAGATTGAATCTTTGAAGTAAAAATATTCAAGTTCAGGAGAAACATAGTAGGTATAGCCTTTCTCAGATGCTCGGTTAAGTGTTTTTTTGAGAACGGCTCGAGGATCCCCTTCAAATTCCCTATCATCCGGTGTGATGATGTCGCAAAACATCTTGGCGACAGCATTTGTTTTGGGTCTCCAAGGTAAAAGACTAAAAGTGGTTGGGTCGGGTAAGGCATATAAGTCTCTTTCATCTGCCCGGGCATATCCTTCAATTGCAGACCCATCAAATCCCATGCCTCTCGTAAGTGCGTTCTCTAACTCTTCCACCGTGATAGCAAAGCCTTTTATATTACCCAATATGTCGGGAAACCAAAGGCGTATGAATTTTACGTCGTTTTCTCTGGCTTCTCGGAGAACGTATTCAACTGCCTCACTGTTTCTTTCCAGCATTGGAAAATCCTTTTAGGAGGGGTTTGTGGTCTTTTTTTAATTCTTGTAATTTGGGAAAATATAGGCATTCAAGAATAATCACTTGTGAAAAAAGTGTCAAACAAATTTCAGCCATGGCCACTGGCAAAAATAAAAATGTGTCACTCCAAGAAAAGAGCGACACATTTTAGGTTAACTGGGTCAATTATGCATCGAATGAAAGGTGGAATTCATATGGATGCGGTCGCAGTCTCACTGGATCGACATCATTTTCAGTCTTAAAGCTGATCCAATTTTCAATGACATCTTCCGTAAATACCCCACCTTTGAGCAAGAATTCATGGTCATCCTGTAAAGCTTTAAGAGCCTCATCAAGGCTTCCAGGTACTTGAGGGAAAGCTGCCGTTTCTTCAGCAGACAGTTCAAAAAGGTCTTGTTCAAGCGGCTCCCCTGGGCTGTAGCCGTTCTCTATCCCGTCGAGTCCTGCCATCAACATAGCAGCAAACGTAAGATAAGGATTACAAGTTGGGTCTGCCGATCTGAATTCTACTCTTTTTGCACCAGGGTCATTGAAATACATCGGGATCCTGCATGCAGCTGACCGGTTTCTAGCTGACAACGCCAAAATTGTTGGGGCTTCGAACCCTGGTGTTAATCTTCTGTAGGAATTCGTTGTTGGGGCTGCGAATGCCATTAAGGCCTTTCCATGTTTTATTAGACCACCTATATAGTTGAGGGCCATTTGAGATAGTCCGGCGTATTCGTTTCCTGCGAATAAAGGTTCTCCATTTTTCCATATTGATTGGTGGACATGCATACCTGTCCCATTATCATTAAATAGCGGCTTGGGCATGAAAGTCACTACTTTTCCATGTTGTTTGGCAACATTACGGACTGCGTATTTATACATCATCACATTGTCGGCAATTTCTAACAGAGGGCCAAACCGCATGTCTATTTCGGCCTGACCTCCAGTACCTACTTCATGGTGCTGGGCCTCTATCCTCATACCAAAATTGTTTACAAGGGTTCTTACCATTTCACTTCTTAGATCTTGCGCAGTATCCACCGGAGATACTGGAAAATAGCCACCTTTGTATCTCGGCCTGTTTCCTTTATTGAGTGTTTCTCCATCCAGCATGTACTCGTTTCCAGAGTTCCATATTCCTTCATCAGAATTGACCTCGTGAAATCCATGGTTTGACTCATATCCGAATCTAACTGAATCAAATATGAAAAATTCTACTTCTGGTCCCCAGAAGGAATCATCGCCAACCCCGGTACTTTTTAGGTACGCTTCGGCTTTCTTGGCCACATTTCTCGGATCTCTGGTGTAGTTTTCACCTGAAACCGGGTCTTTGATATCTGCAATGCAGGTCACTGTGCCCTTAAAGAACGGGTCTACCTTCGCTGTAGGGGCGTCCGGGACTATCAACATATCGGATTGTTCAATTGATTGGAATCCCCTGATACTTGATCCGTCAAATCCAACACCATTTTTCACTAATGAGTCACCTACCTCACTTATGGGAACAGAAAAATGTTGCCACGACCCAGGTAAATCAGTGAACTTTAGGTCCAATATGTCGCACCCGTTGTCTTTCATTAGTTTAAGTAATTCTGCTGATTCGTTTGCCATATTAGCAATCCTCCATTTTTTCTCTATTTGCCCATTTTATATAACAATGAGCCCAGCATAGTATTTTATGATTATCTTATTGCGCTGTTACGTTATTATTGCGTCAATGTTAACAAAATGTAACACCCAACTAGTGTTGCAAGCTTAGACACCTTAGTATTAAGGTCTAGTTGTATCATTTCGTCCGGGTTAAGGTAAACTGATGAGAATGGACTCACAAGGATTGGAGACAATTATGAATAAGATGGAATTCGACATATTTTTCGATTTTGTTTGACCCTACGTTTACAATGCAGCCGTGTGGCTGGATAAAGTAAAAGAGCACTATGGTGAGGATCTAAAATTGAATTGGAGGAATTTTTCTTTACAACAGATCAACGCGAAAGATCCTGGAGATTGGAGGGTCTGGCAAGAAGAAGACTACACCTCTACCAGATCTTTGATGGCATCGATAGCAGGGGAGGCGGCCAAGAGGCAGGGGCTGGAGCTTTTCAACAAATTTTTCTTGGCCTTGCTTACTGAAAGACATGGTGGTTCAAGAGCTCCTTTGAACGACGATTCTATTTTCATTCGGTTGGCTGAAGAATGTGGCTTGGACCCTGAGCAATTTAAATCTGATATGAAAGATCCAAAACTGGTAGATATAATTGCAAACGATCATACCGAGGCGGTCGAGGTACACGGAGCTTTCGGGACCCCTACCTTCATATTTGATAATGGCCAATCCGCCTATATAAAAACCTTTATTCCTCCAACGGAGGAGTCTGTAGATGCTTTCAAACATTTTCTAGGATTGTTTGAAAGTAGACCTTACATAGGAGAAGTGAAACGACCACAGCCCCCTTGGCCCAAAGGGGCTGTTTAGACATATTTGGATAGATTTCTAAATGCTGGTGAAGATCGAACATAGTTTTATAGATAAACAGCTATTCCGTCTGAGCCTTACGCATTCCTCCTGGGTTAATGAGTCTAAAAATCGCGACTGTGAATCTAATGAACGGCTTGAATTTTTAGGTGACGCAGTTATTGATGCTGTTATAGCTCAGTCGTTGTATGAAAAATACCCAAATTTCACTGAAGGGGATTTGACTAAGCTGCGGTCAAATATAGTGAGTGGTGTGTCACTGGCAAAAGTTGCTAGAGAATTAGGTATGGGAAATCGTTTGCTATTGGGCAAGGGTGAAGACGGCTCTGGAGGCAGAAATAAGGATTCCAATTTGGCTAACGCCTTCGAGGCTCTGGTTGGGGCACTGTTTCTAGACAGAGGATACTCGGTTGCCAGTCAATTTGTTGTTCAAAACTTGAACATTGAATCAGCTGATACTAGTTGTGTAAAAAGCCATAATGATTCTAAAACAGATCTTCAAATCCTGGTTCAGTCAAAAACATCACTCACCCCTTATTACAAGTTGATAGCTAAAGAAGGGTCTGATCATGAGCCCACATTTATTGTTGAGGTGTTGGTTGGGGATAAAATTATGGGTACGGGAGTGGGTACTAGTATAAATAAGGCTGAAATGGAAGCCGCTGCAAACGCCTTAACAAGATTTCAAAATCACTCTCCCGGTTGAATTTATGAACTGTAAAACTCAATTCAAACATTTTCGCTATTCAGAGAATCCTTTGCAATAATTTGTTAATATCCAATAAAGCGACATAAAAATAAAAGAGGTGTTTTCATGATTGATTTACTGTCCATTGCGCGAACAGAGGCCGATGGAGGTGATTTACTTAACCTTTTGTCTGGATTGTTTGAACCATCTGAAGTAAGGCCAGAGGGTTATTCAGATGCGGTTGTGTGGCAAGGTGGTAATCATGATGGTGTCGTGAATCCTGTCGCCCACTCCCTGACAGATGCCTATGCTCTTCTTGGGACCATCGCTGCAGTAGACATACTGGGCCTGCCGTTTTATGCCATCCCTATGTGGTCACAATACAGACATGATACTAAATTAACTTCCCTAGGTTGGTTTGGAAATATGCCATGTACCTCAGTTAAATGGTCAACAGCAGGAGACGCTTATGTCAATGACGGGAATGGCAATAAGGTTGTCGTGATGGGGAAGTCAGCTAATGCCCCCCTTAGAACTCAGGCGGGGGTTTACTGCAATGTTAGACCGTATGGCCCCATTACTGTTGTCAGGTGCATGCCTTGCCTACCGTACTCACAAGATAGAGATAAATTTGTAGTGGATGACTCAGGAATTGTTCATTCGGAAATGAATACACCAGGTATTCAAATGGCCTATGCTAACCGGCTTTTCCTGAAGATGGTGAACGATAGCGGTCATCTAGGTAGGGTTGCAATGAAACCTACCCAGGCTATGGAAGATGGTATCAATGCTGGGTTGCATTCCTGGTTACTAAAAGGCACCAAATTTGAGGTAGGAAGAAGATATGCAGTTGACCCCTATGAAGAACATAAAGAGAGAATTGACCAGATAGTCTCATTACTACCTTCAGATTTTAAGGATGGCATGGAAAATTGGGGAGGTAGGATCGAACAACATATCTCAGACACCAATTATGGGCTATTAATATGGGACCTTATTGAAAAACGAGACACTATAGTGTTGGCGACCGACTTGGATGGGGATAGATTGACTGACCTTCTCGCAGATATTTCAGACCCTTTACGAGCCTTTGGAGATAAGGTAGTAAAGCACATTGGCCAAAATGTGAATATGCGGGATGCTTGGTCTGAAATGGGATACACCACTGGTAACGGAAGGGACATGACTTCAATTATGCATAGAATGGATGGTCCACCAATACATGAACAAACACTCGGCTCCGCGGATGCAATGCTACTTAGGCTCCTGGACGGAGACGAATCTTTGGGTGGGACGAAGAGGCCGTATGATCCTCGTATCCATTTTGTGCTAATTCGGGACGCATATATAGACGCCAATCCTGGGAATTCGGAATTGAGAAATTGGTTAGATTCTTCGGTAGAAATTTTTGATGGGATATACGGAGAAAATAGACCTGGTTTCTTAGATGGGTATAAAGCCCTTAAGGAAGCAATTATCCCTTGGGGATCTTAAGCTGCATTTAATTGCATTACTGGCTGATCTTCCTAAGCTAGCTGGTGATGCCCGGGACAGGAAAATGGGAAGTTAGTTCCAGAATCTGTTTTTTGGTTTCTTCCTCCACAGAGGGATCCTCAATATTGGTGAGGACCTTTAAGATTAGCTTACCTACAGTAGTTGCCTCTCGTACTTTCATACCCCTACTTGTGATGGCGGGGGTACCGAGTCTGATGCCACTAGCTTGTCTTGGTGGTTTTGTATCAAACGGAATAGCATTCCTATTAATCACGATGTTTGCTTTACCTAGCGATTCTTCAGCTTGTTTTCCAGATATTCCTATTGGAGTCACGTCAACCAGTATCATGTGATTATCGGTTCCTCCAGAAACCAAACGCAAGCCACCTTCGTGCAAGGTAGTTGCTAATGCCTTCGCATTAGCAACTACCTGCTCTTGATATTGCACGAATCCATCCATTGCAGCTTCTTTAAAGGCAACGGCTTTTGCAGCGATGGTGTGTTCTAGAGGCCCACCTTGCATATTGGGAAAGACAGCACTGTTTAAAGCTTTACCCATTTCACTTTTACCCAAAATGATCCCACCCCTGGGACCTCTTAAAGTTTTATGAGTTGTAGATGTAACTATATCAGCACTTTCTACCGGGGAAGGGTGAATCCCTGCTGCAACGAGACCAGAAATATGAGCCATATCAACCATAAGTTTTGCGTTTACAGAATCAGCTATTTCCTTAAACTTTTCAAAATTGATGGTTCTGGTGTAGGCGGAAGCACCCGCTACTATTAGTTTGGGTTTGCACTTTTTTGCTATTTTGCTGACGTCTAGAAAATCTATAGTCTCAAGTTCTCGGTCCACCTCATATGGGACAAAATTATAAAGTTTGGCAGAGAAGTTCACTTGGCTACCGTGGGTCAAATGACCTCCATGATCTAATCCCATACCCATCACAGTGTCACCGGTTTGCAAAGATGCGAAATATGCAGCCATATTGGCCTGCGCCCCACTATGAGGTTGTACATTAGCATAGTCAGCATGAAATAAAGATCTCGCCCTGTCTATCGCCAATTGTTCCACTACATCAACGTATTCACATCCGCCGTAGTACCTCCTTCCGGGGTAACCTTCCGCATATTTATTTGTAAATACAGAGCCTTGGGCTTCCAGGACAGCTGTGCTGGCGTAATTTTCTGAGGCTATTAGGTTGACATTATCTTGCTGGCGTTTTTTTTCATTTTCTATGGCATCAGATATTTCTGAGTCAATGTTTTGCAATTTCATTTGTTACTTCTCCATCAATATCGAGAAAAAATATTGGCTTAATGTTAATTCACCACGGACAAAACAATTAAATGAGTTAGTCTTTTGAATTTCGTTAGTCTTATAATAAATCACCTTGTCTCAATAGTGTTGCTAGAGAACTATTGCTACTGTAGAGTATTTGAATGCATTGAGCATGCCTAGAACATACAGAAAAAAATGTGCAAAGAAGGAACGTGACGGCCTTTTAAATGGGCAAAGGTATCATCGAAACTTATAAAAAATTCCTTCCTATTAATTCCAAGACTCCTGTTTTTTCTCTAGGGGAAGGAAACACTCCTCTGGTTAAATCTAGAAATATAGTGGATGAGATAGGTTGCAAATCACTTTTTTTTAAACTTGAAGGTTGCAACCCGACTGGTTCATTTAAAGACAGGGGTATGGTAGTAGCAGTAGCTAAAGCCGTCGAAAAAGGTATCAGTTCGATAGCATGTGCTTCAACAGGTAATACTAGTGCCTCTGCGGCTGCGTATGGAGCCTATTTGGGACTTAGAACCACCCTGATCGTTCCAAAAGGAAATGTGGCCAGAGGTAAACTGGCTCAAGCGGTTGCCTATGGTGCACATATAGCAATGATTGATGGTAATTTTGATAAAGCCCTGGAAATTGCTCGTGAATTGTGCGAAAGGCATCCTGTAGAGCTTGTAAATTCACTAAATCCTAACCGTATAGAAGGTCAAAAAACGGCTTCTTTCGAAATTGTCGAAGAACTCGGCATGGCACCTGATCATCTCTTTATCCCAGTTGGCAACGCTGGTAATATCACGGCATATTGGAAAGGTTTTAAGGAAGCTCTTGAAAATGGACTTTCAGATAAATTGCCTGCGATGAATGGATACCAAGCATCTGGGGCTGCACCGATAGTTGACGGTGCTATTGTAAAGGAACCTCGTACGGTAGCATCTGCTATACGGATCGGCAATCCAGCTAGTTGGGAATTAGCCTTGAAAGCTCGAGATGAATCGAATGGCTTTATTGGCAAGGTTGATGATGCTGAAATTCTCAGTACGTATCGTAGGTTAGCATCTGATGAGGGTATTTTTTGTGAACCGGCTTCTGCTGCGTCACTGGCAGGTTTATTAAAAAGGGCTAATTTGGACGAATCTTTTGAAGGTAAAACCATTGTATGTGTTATCACTGGGAACGGTCTTAAAGACCCAGATATAGCAAATGATATAGAACCAGTGTCCCTAAATGAATATGCGGCTCAAATCGAGTCAGTGGAAGAGGCCCTCGCCCTATAATGACTGAATCGGGGGACTCTACCGAGCCAGGAGGGCTTTTCGATTCTGATAGGATCAGATCTGCTGTCTATGACATTTTGGTTTCGATAGGGGAGAACCCAGAAAGGGAAGGTTTGTTAGGCACGCCAAATAGGGTCGTGGAATGGTATCGTGACATGTTTTCCGGGTTGCGATCTGACCCTGAAGAGATATTAAACGTTTTTTTCGAGGAAAACCATACTGATCCTGTAGCTTTTACAAATATTTCTTTCAATTCAATTTGCGAGCATCATTTATTGCCATTTTATGGTTACGTTCACGTAGCTTATGTACCAAAAGGCAAGGTGATTGGAGCAAGTAAAATTTCTCGATTGGTTGATGTGTTGGCTAAAAGGCCTCAAATTCAAGAAAGACTAACGACTCAAATAGTAGACATTGTTTATCGATGCCTGGACGCGAGCGCAAGTTACGTTTTCATGTCTGCAGAGCATACATGCATGACTTTGCGAGGTGTCAAAAAAACCAATAGCAAGATAATTACATCTGCCCAAAGAGGAGTGGCACAGGAGGTTAAACAATTGATAGAAACTATAGGGTTATCTAAATCGTAAGAGGTGAAATGAGTTATTTTGAAAACGATGACCAGCTTGAAAAAACCTGGTCACACATGCTTCCCAACTGCCACTTTAACACTATATTTATTACTCCTGAATGGCAAGCTACTTGGTGGAAAAGATTTAAATATAATTCCACTCCCTTAATTGAGATAGTTACATCGGGTAAAGAGGCGATCGGTGTAATTCCATTACTGTGTGAGGGTGAAGAGGCGACATTTATAGGCGACTCTAGTGTGTATGACTACATGGATTTCCCAGTATTAAAAGGTCATGGAAAAGAATTTTTCTCAATAGCATGGGAACGCTTGAAATCCATGGATTGGAAAAACCTACGTCTTGAATCCATACCAGAAAATTCCCCCACACTTAAATACCTTCCTGACATTGCCAAGCTCGATGGATTCGCAGTTGATTTGCATGAATCGGATACCACTCCTTGTATGGAACTGCCTAACTCTTGGGAGGACTACCTCGCCGGACTGAGAAAGAAAGACCGTCATGAGTTGAGACGTAAGCTTAGGAGACTTGAATCCAATGCTGATTTTAAACAGTATATCGTTCAAATCACCCAAGATTCGGTAGAAAAAAACATGGAGGAATTTTTCCGTTTGATGGCTTTGAGCAGCGAGGATAAAGGTGCTTTCCTAACAGTTCAAAACAAAGAATTTTTTGTCGATTTAGCTTTACAGTTTTCGACTACAGATCAATATAAATTGTTTTTCATGGAAGTAGATGGAACCAAAGTAGCGGCTTGTATATGTTTCTCGTACGAAGATACCTATCTTTTGTACAACAGTGGGTATGATCCAGAAAAATCCTCACTGAGTGTCGGATTGCTTAATAAAGCTCTCACGATTCAAGAAGCCATTAAACTTGGTGTAAAAGAATATAATTTCCTCAGAGGCACAGAGCGTTATAAATACCATTTGGGAGCAAGTGATCGGGCAGTTTTTGATTTGGTAGTGAGTCGGTAGTTAAGAGGGTGCAATGAAGATAGGATTGGTGAGTTTCCATACTTGCCCAATGGCTGATCTTGGCGAAAAAGATGCTGGTGGTATGAATGTATACCTTCTTAATCTTGCAGCCAAGTTGGATTCAATCGGGCACACTGTTTATGTTTTTACTCGGAGCCATAAACATTCTGAAGATTCCGACATATCGTTAGGAACTAGGTCCAAGCTTGTTCATATAAATGCTGGTCCTACTGAGTCTCCCAAAAACGAGCTTATTAATTTAGTTTTTGAATTTTCCAGAAACATTCATATTTATATGGAAAATGATAACCTTTACTTAGACATACTGCATAGTCATTATTGGCTTTCAGGCCTGGTTGGTGATTTGCTGTCTGAGTCATGGGAAATCCCGCATGTCATTACCTTTCATACCCTAGCAAAGACTAAATTGAGAGCTCTCACGTCTGGGGGCGAACATACATCAAGGAGTGCCTCTGAATATAGGTTGATGTGTAGAAGCGATAAAATTCTAGTGTTGACCCGAAAAGAAATGCAAGATATTGACCAGTTGTATGGGTCATTTAGCAACAAGGTTTCGGTTGTTCCACCTGGTGTGGATTTGGAAATGTTTTACCAGTCTGACAAAAATGCATCAAGATATCAATTGAATATTCCCGAGCAAAACAACGTGATTCTATTTGTTGGCCGTATCGATCCGATAAAGGGACTTGATGTGCTAGTTAAAGCGTTAGCGATGATATCTTCGGTTGGAGATACGATTCTTTATATTATTGGAGGTAACGAAGAGAGCAACGAATATTATCAGTTTATTAAATCGCTGGTGATTGAATTGGGACTCGATAAAAAAGTGGTTTTCACAGGTGCCATTGCTCATGACTCTCTGGCGACCTATTACTCTGCAGCAGATGTTTTTGTTTTACCTTCTCATTATGAAAGTTTAGGTTTCGTTGTCATTGAAGCTATGGCATGCGGGACCCCGGTCGTAGCATCTCGGGTTGGTGGGATCCCGTCAATTGTTGAGCATGGTTCCACGGGATACCTCATACCCTGGAGGTGTCCGGAGGCATTTGCAACCCAAATAGAAGTGTTACTTAAAAATAAAGATTTGCATACCTTTATGTCAAAAAAGGCGATAAAGAAAGCTTATTCTCTAAGTTGGGATTCTAGCTCGGAAAAGGCCGCTAATTTGTACAGTGAAGTGATTTCAAGTTGGACAAATACACAGGCCATATGAACCTACAGATTTTTCTCATACCAGTAAGTCTGGTTTATTTTTCTAAAGCCTATACTGTCGTATAGTTTAGTGGCAGGTATATTTTCAGAATCCACTTCAAGTTCTATTCCTGATATATTTTTTGATTTGAGGTAATGCATACCTGCCAAGACGACTGCTCTTCCTAACCTTAAACCCCGATAATTTGGATGAACTCCGGTCATCGCAACCCATCCTACCGACGAAGGACCATTGTGTGCTTCCATAGTCCAATTGTATCCAGCTATTTCCCCTTTTTTCTCTATAAATATAATGCCTTTGTCATCAGTCCTTTCCATTTGGGTACGGTACCGAATTTGCTCTATGTCATTAGGAGAAAATCCCCAGTGGTTTCCGAATGATTGATTCTGTAAATCAGTGAGAGTACCTTCATCTTTTCCTTTAACAAAGTGGCGAAGAGAATAATTGTCAGGTAAAACCAAATCTTCTAAATGCAGTTCATCAAACCTGAGATCCCAATATGTTTTGGTTTTGTACCAACCTGAAGATTCTAAAATCCTTTTTGATTCATGGTCATTTTGGGAAATTTGAAAATGGATCTTTTTTGCCTTACTTAGGACCGCATGTTTAACGGAGATGGTCATGAAATTTTCGAGTATTTCAGTAAAATTGCTCCCTTTGCGGATGGTTTGAAGCCCGACTATTCGCTTTACGAGGGGCTCTTCGACTATTTGAAGAAAGCCCAGAACATCGTTGTTTGTAGAGGCTATATAACAGTTTGTTTCTGGGTTTGATGGGGGTACGTTAGTCGTTTGCACAAAGAAAGCATTCGTTAGTTTTTTGGGAGAGTTAAAAGAATCGTTGACTGAATTTATGAATTCTACGATCTTTTTTTGATAAGCAGTTGAAAAATTGTCGAATTTAATCATGTCACAGTAAAAAATAGTTTTATTTGGGATGATTTTATCAGAGTAAGGGAAAAATATCTGAAAGGTGTAACATAATAATATGATCGATTTGTATGATATACATAACCATTTATTACCCGGTGTTGATGATGGGCCAGAAGATTTTCTAGAATCGATACAGATATGCGAAATTGCGCAAAGCCAAAACACTAAAATGATTATCGCAACGCCGCACAGGAAAGATGTAACTGAGAACCATTCCGTACACTTAATAAAAGATCTGGTCTCTAATATAAATGGAAACCTTATTCAGAAGAAAAGCTATGTCGACGTTAAATTAGGTATGGAAAATCATATTGACTTAGATTTGGTTCAGGACATTGAAAATGGTAAGGCTCTCACGTTAAATAATAGCGAATATATATTGGTTGAAATGCCTTGGGAAGGCCGCCCTTTATATATAGAACCGGTCATTGTTGATTTATTGCAGTCTGGATTGATTCCAATCTTGGCCCATCCGGAGAGGATGCGCCTTTTCGAAGATGAACGAGCATTGTTAGGCGAACTTGTGCGTATGGGATGTAAATCTCAGTTAACCGCAAGCAGCTTGTACGGCAAGTTTGGTGAAAAAGCACAAAAAGCCTCGGTAGATATGATGACTGAAGGATTAATTCACGTCATCGCCTCTGACACCCATGTGGCAGAGGGTCAGCGTTGCTATGATATGGATTTGGGTTTTAGATTTGCAAAACAAATCATCGGTTCATACAAGGCGACTCAAATGGTTGAAAGCAACCCGCTGGCTATTTTTGAAAATCAGAAGATGCAAATTATGAAAGTAAAGTAATTACTTTTTGCCAAATTATTTCACTAATGATTGCACTAGGTTTTTCGGCATCTATTATGTGCCAAGCATTTTGATTTGACTCAGCTAGGCATAGATATCCTTTACGTACATTGTTGTGAAAGGTTATAGGTTCTTTTTCAAACCTATCCTTAGGGGCTGCTTTTTTCCTTTCAAAAGAGATTTCTGGATTTATGTCTAATAAAAACACTAAGTCAGGGCTTATGCGAGAGGTTGCAATCGAATTAACCTCGGCTATAGTGTCTAAGTTTAGTCCTTTCGCATAGCCTTGATATGCGGTAGATGAGTAAATATATCTGTCGCAGACTACTACCGTGTTGGTATCAAGGGCCGGAATTATTTCGTTTTGAATAAGTTCTGACCGAGCGGCTGAAAAAAGAAACAATTCTGTTAGAGGATTTAGCTCGTGGCCTCCTAATATGAGGGCTCTTATTTCCTCACCGATTTTTGTGCTTCCGGGTTCTCTAATCAATAAATTGGATATACCTTCAGAGGAGAGCCTTTGTGAAAGAATCTGCGACTGAGTACTTTTCCCACTTCCTTCAACACCTTCAAGGACGATGAAAGTATTTTCAGTATTCATTGGTACCGTTATGTATAAGTACTGATCTACGGGGTTCTTTTCCCTCGCTAATGGATTCAAGTCCATACTCTGTAGCTATTTGATGCTGAAGCCTCCTCACAAAGGAATTTTGCGACCTTAATAGGATTTTTGGTTGCCCATTGGAGATCTTTTGCGACGCCTGCTCGGCCTCCAAAAGAGCCAACGACTTTTCCGATTCTGAAATCATAGGCCCCGTATCATTTTCGGTAATTGCTTTTACAAACTGTTCAATTTGGTGAACCGTATTTTTTCTGAGCACAAAGACTGGTTTGCCCATTTTCTCGGCACTTTTCAGTGCTTGAGTTCCTCTCCTATGGTAATTCTTAGTTGTTACAAGCATCTCTGCTTTGTTGATGTCAGCGACTAATGTGATTGGCGCATTCATAGACCTGATAACCTGATCAAATCTGCTTTTGTTAACCCCGTATGGCATTATCGGGGTTAATTTTGCTGTTTCGGCTGAGATCGTATTATTGATTCTACGATATGGTTCGGCATGCTCATTTGAAAAATCGGGACCTTGGTTGCCTTCATCAGATTTAGAGGAACTTATGTGCTTCCTTATGTTGCCATTTTCTTCCACTGCTCTCACTTCAGAATTTATGGTTTGTCTGCGCAACATTTTATCTACAGTTGAGGCTACATCTGAATGTACTGTTACTAGGTTCCACTCTTGTATCTCCACCAGTTTTTCAAAAGTAGGGGGAGCATTTCTTTCTAATACAGTTTTTTGAGTTCTCCTTCTTCTAGCCTCAATGTCTCCAAGTGTGACGGTCTGAATGCCACCTACTAGGTCTGATAATGTGGGATTCATAATCAAATTTTCAAGAGTATTACCGTGAGCTGTAGCTACTAATTGAACCCCTCGTTCTGCGATGGTCCTGGCAGCATTGGCCTCTAATTCGGTGCCGATCTCATCTATTACTATGACTTCTGGCATATGGTTCTCCACGGCCTCAATCATCACGTCATGTTGTTTAGTCGGGTAAGGTACCTGCATTCTTCTGGCTCTTCCAATGGCTTTATGTGGGATATCTCCATCTCCGGCAATTTCATTGGATGTATCCACTACTATCACTCTTTTGCCCGCATCGTCCGCCAAAACTCTAGCTACCTCTCTGAGCATCGTGGTCTTTCCTACTCCTGGTTTTCCGAGAAGTAGAACACTTTTCCCAGACAATACTAAATCTTCTATTATCTTGATGGTTCCGTACACTGCTCTTCCCACTCGGAATGTTATACCTACCACCTTGCCACTACGATTTCGAATGGCCGATATGCGGTGAAGGGTGCGTTCTATACCTGCTCTATTATCGCCACCGAACATTCCGATCTTACTTATGGCGTATTCCAGATCGTCTTTGGTGACTTCATCGACTTCTAGCAGTGTATTTTGGCCCAAGAATCTTGCTTCCGGTTGCCTTCCTAAATCTAGGACCACTTCCAGCAATTCCTCTACATTTTCCTGGGCCAATAACTCTGACCTGAATCTTTCAGGAATCACATCCACAAGGACGTTTAGATCTATATCTGTCTCTCGGATCACTTTTGCTGTGGTCCTCCCAAGTCTTATTGAATTGAATGAGCGATATTTGCGAACATGGCGTGCATTCTGGGGTCTTCAGTTAGTTCAGGATGAAATGAGGTAGCAAGAATTCTGTTTTGCTTTACAGCAACTGGTTTTCCTTGACCTACTTCGGCTAATATTTCGACCTCATTTCCTATCTTAGTCACCAGCGGTGCACGAATGAAAACGGCATGCATAGGGGGTCCGTCTATCCCATTGATATCCAGGTCTGTCTCAAAACTATCAATTTGTCTGCCGAACGCGTTGCGGCTGACCTCAATATCCATCAACCCCAATGGGTCAGGGCGCTTATCTTTTAAATGCTTGGCTATGACTATCATACCGGCACAGGTGCCCCATACAGCCAGCCCCTTCCTTGCTTTTTCCAGCAAAGGCTGCCGCATTCCATAGATATCTATCAGCTGCACTATGGTAGTGCTTTCCCCGCCAGGGATGATTAACCCATCGATGTTTTCTAATTGTTCAGGCAGCCTTACTTCCACAGATTCGATTCCAATAGAATCTAGCATATTTATATGCTCTAGAAAGTCGCCTTGTATTGCCAAGACGCCTATAGGTGCCAAATTTACCAGCCCCTAGTAGCAAACTGCTCTGATTCAGGCAAAGTTCTAACATCGATTCCTGGCATAGATGCACCTAATCCTTTGGAGACGGAAGCAAGCATTTCTGGGTCTTTGTAATGTGTTGTGGCTTTAACGATTGCGTTAGCCATAATATGGGGAGTTTCTGACTTAAATATTCCAGATCCCACAAAGACACCGTCTACACCAATTTGCATCATTAATGCAGCATCTGCTGGGGTAGAAATCCCGCCAGCTGCGAAGTTTACAACAGGTAAAGCTCCGGTTTGGTGGATGCCTTTTACTAGTTCGTAAGGCGCCTTCAAATCTCGGGCCGTGGCCATGAGCTCGTCGGATTCCATACCCTTAATATGACTAATTTGTCCTAAAACTTTCCTTGCATGTCGGACCGCCTCTACGATATTACCCGAACCGGCCTCTCCCTTTGTTCTAATCATGGCGGCACCTTCGCCTATTCTTCTAAGCGCCTCCCCTAGGTCCCTGGCACCACACACGAAGGGTACAGAAAAGTTATGTTTATGGATGTGATTGTTTTCATCCGCTGGAGTTAAAACCTCAGATTCGTCAATGTAGTCAGTTCCAAGAGCCTCCAATATTTGGGCTTCTACGAAATGGCCGATCCTTGCTTTGGCCATTACCGGGATGGTCACCGCCTCAATGATCTCGGAGATCATTTGAGGGTCTGACATCCTGGCCACACCACCGTCAGCCCTAATGTCAGAAGGGACTCTTTCTAGTGCCATAACCGCTACAGCACCAGCATCTTCTGCGATTTTTGCTTGGTCTGGGGTGACCACATCCATAATCACTCCACCCTTTAACATCTGAGCTAGCCCAGACTTTACTGTCCAAGTTCCCGTGTTAGGTTTTATTTCTGTTGCCATGTATAACCTCCGTTTTCAGTGATACAAACTGAATGCACCTATCCAGATTATAACCCTACATACTAGCAAGCTTCAATTAAGAACAACGATCTTATTTTTAGAACCCTGCTTCTGCGACCAGCTTCGCCAATTCTATTGTCCTACAGCTGTACCCCCATTCATTGTCATACCAGCCAACTACTTTAGCCATGCCGTTGTCCAAGGTTATCGTGGATAGCCCGTCAATGGTGCAACTGTACTTACTTGCGCGATAGTCAGAACTTACCAAAGGTTCATTGGAATATTCAAGGATGCCCTTGAGTCTATTCTGGGATACCTCTAGGTATGCCTGGTTAATTTCTTCGGACGTGGCTCTTTTTTTTAGGGTTGCGACAAAGTCTGTAACTGATACCGTTGCTGTCGGCACCCTGAAGGCCATCCCATCCACCTTTCCCTCTAAATTTGGTATAACCTGCCCTACTGCTTTGGCAGCTCCAGTGGTAGTGGGAATTATATTCATTGCTGCAGCTCTGCCCCGGCGTTTGTCTTTGTGTCTTTTGTCAAGAACTTGTTGGTCGTTGGTATAAGAATGGATGGTAGTCATCATTCCTTGTTCTATACCGAAGGAATCATCCAACACTTTCATTAACGGTGCTGCGCAATTGGTTGTGCATGAAGCATTTGACATTATGTGATGTTTGTTTTTGTCATAGTGATGCTCATTGACTCCCAACACTATCGTAATGTCTTCGTTTTTTGCGGGAGCGGAAATTATTACTTTCTTTGCCCCGCCTTCTAAATGGCCAGACGCTTTTGCGGAATCAGTAAATTTGCCAGTGCATTCAATGACGATATCAACACCATGGTCTCCCCAAGGGAGTAAAGAAGGTGACTCGGAATTTAGACAAACCACAGGATGCCCGTCTATTACAATAGAATCCTCGGTCCATTTAACGTCGCCTTTGAATGTTCCGTAGGTTGTGTCATATTTAAACATGTGAGCATTACTTTCAGGGTCTGCAAAGCTATTTATTGCCCCTATCTCAACATCTTTGTACCCTTCTTGAACCACAGCCCTCAATATCAATCTACCTATTCTTCCGAAACCGTTAATACCAATACGCGTCTTCATGTAATTTGAACCCTTTTAGTCTAATGAGTCTCTTTGTTCATATATAACTAGCTTATATAGCGGGAGTAAAGATCTCTTCCTGCAAATCTACATCTACTGCCTAAATTTTCCTCAATGCGTATGAGTCGGTTGTATTTAGCGGTTCTTTCACCTCTGGCAGGAGCCCCGGATTTTATTTGCCCAGAATTTGTAGCTACTGCTAAGTCAGATATAAAAGTGTCTTCTGTTTCACCCGACCGATGACTTATAACCGTGCCCCATCCTACAGATTGGACTAGGCTGATAGCCTCTAATGTTTCGGTTAAAGTACCGATTTGATTTGGCTTTATGAGCACAGCATTCGCTGCCTGAGTTTCGATGCCTTTTGATATTCTAGTTGTGTTCGTTGTAAGCAAATCATCTGCAACGAGTTGTATTTTACTGCCTAGTCGGCGCGTCATTTCCCCCCAGTCACTCCATTCATCATCTGATAAGCCATCCTCAATGCTTATGATCGGATACTTTTCTACCCAGGTAGAATACATTTCACTAAACTGTTCGCCCGAAACCAGCCTTTTTTCACATTTCAAGTTGTAAAGTTTATTTTCTGAGTCAAAAAGTTCCGTTGCTGCTACATCTAAAGAGATAAAAAAATGGAGACCGCATTCATAGCCAGAAGAAGTTATGGCATCTACTAGAAGCTCTAAAGCGGCCTCGTTGGATGGTAAATGCGGGGCGAATCCACCCTCATCTCCAACCGTGGTACTGAGATTGTTTTCGCTGAGATTGTTCTGAAGCGATTGATATACTTCGGAACCGGCTTTAATGGCGTCAGCGAAGGTTCCAAACCCGACAGGTACTATCATGAATTCCTGAATGTCAGTGGAATTTTCAGCATGTTTGCCGCCATTAATGACGTTCAACATTGGTACGGGAATTAAGTATTTATCTGATTCTGAAATGTGAGCGAATAACTCTTTCTTAGATGAAATGGCAGCAGCCTTGGCAGTAGAAAGGGATACTCCTAATGTGGAATTTGCGCCTAAATTACTTTTGTTTGCGGTCCCGTCTAGCTCAATTAATTTAGAATCTAATTTTTCTTGATCAAAGGCATCAAAGCCGATGACGTTTGGGCGTATAACATTCTGGATATTACCGAGTGCTTTCAGTACACCCTTTCCATGGTATCTGTTTTTATCACCATCTCGAAGTTCGATTGCCTCGTATTGCCCTGTACTAGCACCTGAAGGTACGGCAGAGGTACCTACAGAACCATCTTCTAAGACCACATCTACCTCGACCGTAGGGTTTCCCCTTGAATCAAGGATTTCTCTTGCCTTGATATTATGAATTGAAGTCATTTTAGGATGGTCCTTAATTTTTGTTAGCTTGACAGATTGCGAATTGAATGGTCTCTTCTGGACTGTTCGCTACTATTATTCCACAATCTAAATGTTCGTCCCTGAGTAAACTCCAAGTGTTCAGTCCAATTACTGACTTTGAGTCTGATAATGCCAGCGCTATTTCAGATAAAGTCCCGTAGGAACCACCGATCGCGATGACCGAATTTCCAGCCCTAGTAACTAGTAAGTTACGACCATTTCCAAGCCCAGTACAGATAGGTATGTCAACATACTCGTTTGAATCGAGAGAGTTCATTCCTGGCAAAATTCCTATAGTAGTTCCACCATGCTTTTTGGCTCCTTTGCAAACAGATCTCATAACTCCTTTTTGACCCCCACAAACCACTGTTACGTTGGCTTTTGCCAAAAGAGAACCTACCTCTTCAGCAAGCATGGTATTTTCAGGGGAGGCGGAGCTTTCACCTATTACAGCAATTATCAAATATCACCTTATTCGAGACGCCATTTACAGGATCTATTGAGCTCCTGCCATAATATCGACCAATTCTTGTACAGCTTCCGCGGATTTCCTTAAAGCGTTAAGCTCATCGCTATTCAAATTCAACTCAATTATCTCCTCTACTCCATTTGAGCCAAGTTTGACTGGCACACCAACATAGAGATCACTGATGCCGTATTGGCCTTGTAAATATGCAGTGCATGGAAGTATCTCTTTCTTATCAAAAATAATTGCCTTTACCATTTGAACAATTGATGCCGAAGGAGCGTAAAAAGCACTTCCAGTCTTCAAATAATTCATTATTTCTGCGCCACCATCCCTCGCCCTTTGTACTATCTCTTCCAATCTTTTCGGAGCTATAAGTTTAGACACTGGGGTTCCTGCAACATTTGTGCTTTCCACCATAGGTACCATTGTGTCTCCATGTCCGCCAAGTACATAAGCAGAGACAGAGTTCACGGATACTCCTAACTCTTCCGCGAGAAAAGTTCTGTATCTAGATGTATCAAGGATGCCAGCCATGCCTACCACTCGATTACTCGGGAACCCAGTGATTTTCAAAGCCTGTTGTGCCATTGCATCCAGAGGGTTTGTTACTATCAAATGAACACTATTTGGAGAAAATTTAGCAGTTTGTTCCACCACACTGGTAACTATTTTCATATTAGTGAGCAGTAAATCATCTCGGCTCATGCCAGGTTTACGAGCCATTCCTGAGGTTACAACGACTACATCAGACCCTTCGGTCTCTTCATATCCATTGGTACCTACAATGCTGGCGTCTGTTCCTAAAATTGGCCCAGATTCAAGCATGTCCAAAGCCTTTCCTTGAGGTAGCCCATCTACGATATCCACCAAAACAACGTCAGCATAGCCTCCATCAAAAATACGTTGAGCGGTTGTCGCACCTACGTTTCCAGCCCCAACAACAGTCACTTTGTTTCTCATTTAATTCCTCTTTTCTGGTGTTTTAGTAATCCTAACTTCGGTTTTATTTACAAACCAGTTTGACTAGATGATTATAGCTAGAAGGTCGCCCTTTACAACAGTTTGTCCAGGTTCTACTATCAATGACTGGATACGCCCATCTTTCGGTGAAGGCAAAGTATTTTCCATCTTCATAGCTTCTAAAACTGCTATTGGGTCACCCCGGTTTACTTGTTGGTCCGCTTCCACTAGGTATTTCAAAAACACACCTGGCATGGGAGACTTCAGCTCTCCATTAGAATTTTCTGCTGGTTTTGAGTCTCTGGTGGGCTTTGGATTTCGAATTCCATCAGAAATTGAAACCACATTTTGGTTAATAGGATCGATTTCCACTTTATAGAAAGTGTCGTCAACAAACACATTGAAAGATTTTGTCTTTAAACTTTTAACGGGGACTTCCTTTGTTCCTGTTGCAGTAATTTCGTGATTCTCTGAGCGATCACTGTCAGCATTTAGATCAAGCCCGTGTTTTATTCTGAGAAATTTCATTCCTGTGGTGGGGTACAACGCGTAAATTAGGATTTCATCAATATCGCTCGTGATGTCGGCCACTTCTTTTTCTGCTCGTTTTAATTCAGGCTCTATTAAATTTCCAGGCCTTTCATTGATGGTCTTTATTTCTGCGGTATCAAAGGACTCGAAGACCACGTCTTTAATTTGATTAGCTACCTTAGAAGGGGGCCTGCCGTACATTCCGGTGAGATACTCCTTCACTTGATTGGACACCATTTTGTATCTACCAAAGAGCACATTACTAACTGCTTGAGATCCGATCATCTGACTCATCGGTGTCACCAATGGAGGGTATCCCAGTTCTTTTCTAGTGATGGGGATATCTTCCAGAACCTCATTAAGCCTATCCAATGAGTCAGCTTCTCTAAGCTGCGATATCAAGTTACTCGCCATTCCACCAGGTATTTGATGACTCAGAATTTTAGTGTCTATAACAGAGACTTTTGGGGTTTCCAAATATTCGCGATACTTTGGCAAAATTGATTCTAGGTAATCCCCTAAATTTATAAGGGTGTCTAGATCCAATTTAGGATCATTTTCTGTGCCTCGTAAAGTAACAACAAGTGGTTCTACAGCTGGCTGCGAAGTTCTCAATGCCAGTGGAGCTAGGCAAGCATCAACTACGTCTACCCCTGCTTCAATCGCTTTTAAAACAGTCATAGAGGCCATGCCACTGGTGTAATGGGTGTGTAGTTGAATAGGCACCGTCACCACTTCTTTCAATGCTGAAATTAATTCAAAGGCATCGTAAGGTGATAAGAGTCCTGCCATATCTTTAATACAAAGACTATCCGCCCCCATTTCTTGGAAAATTTTGGCTCTATCGAGATAGTAGTCCAAACTATATATTGGCCCACCCATCTTTCCGCTTTCGGTGACTGAATAACAAATTGCCATTTGTAAATGCTTACCGTTATTTTTTACAGCTTCAGCAGCTCGGATCAGATTCCATTCGTCGTTCAATGCATCAAACACCCTAAAAATGTCGATTCCGTTTGTCGCAGAGCGTTCAACAAACGCATCTACTACGTCATCAGCATACGCTTTGTACCCAACCAGAGATTGCCCTCTTAACAGCATTGACAAGGGAGTCTTCGTTATTAATTTTTTGAATTGGCGCAACCTTTCCCAAGGATCTTCAGCTAAATATCTGGTAGTAGCGTCGAAAGTAGCTCCCCCCCAGACTTCCATAGACGCGAAACCGACCTGGTCCATTTGGGCCGCGATGGGTTCCATATCCTTCATTTCGAGTCTTGTGGCAAGAAGGCTTTGGTGAGCGTCCCGGAAGGTAGTGTCAGTGATACCAAAAGAGTTAAGTGTGTTCATGTAATCGGGTGAATCCTTGGGTTATTTATAAGTAATAGGCCTGCCACCCCATCCTCTAATTACACGATTATGCGAATATGGAAGAGGATAAAGAGCTGCATGTTTCCAGGAAGATATTAAATTACTATTTTTTGGGTCTGGAGTTTTGGTAGCATCCAAATACATTTGAATGGCAGTTGATATAGCAGCTATATGTTCCTGGGTTGATTTCATACCGTTTACAAAGGAATGCTCCCATGTTTCTTGGGAGGTATAGTTTCTCTTTTGTTAGCCAACATTTTCAAGGCTCTTATGACTTTTAGCCGTGTCTGGCCAGGTTCTATCACGTCGTCTATCATGCCCCTGCTCGCAGCAATGTAGGGATTCATTAGATTTTCTTCGTATTCTGTTACCAACTGGTCAGTTAATTTTTGTGGATCATCTGACTCTCTGATTTGTGATCTATGGATTATATTAACTGCACCTTCTGCACCCATTACTGCGACTTGACCTGTTGGCCACGAGTAATTTATATCCCCTTTAAGATTCTTGCTGCTCATCACGATATAAGCACCCCCATAGGCCTTTCTAATCAGAACACTTATTTTTGGAACAGTAGCTTCCGCATAGGCGAATATTAACTTTGCACCATGTCGGATAATTCCTCCGTATTCTTGAGAACTGCCAGGCATGAACCCGGGAACATCTATAAAAGTCACTAAAGGTATATTGAAGGCATCGCAGAATCTTACGAACCTTGCTGCTTTAACAGATGCATCTATATCAAGGACACCAGCGAAATGGTCAGGTTGTTGTGCGACGATTCCTACCGATTTCCCATCAAAACTTGCGAATCCAACCAGTATGTTGGGTGCAAAATTCTTGTGGACTTGCAAAAATCTGTCTTCATCCACGACCGTGTGAATGATATCAAGCATATTATAAGGTTGGTTCGGGTTATCCGGTATCAAGCCGTTCAAATTATCAGAATATCTATCGGGCGAATCACCGTTACCAATTAAGGGAGAGTTCTCCATATTGTTTTGGGGTAGATAACTTAATAATTCCTTAACTCTGGCAATGCATGATTCTTCCGTTTCTTCTGCGAAATGGGCAACGCCACTTTTAACCGTGTGCGCTTCAGTTCCTCCTAAATCTTCGTGAGATATATCTTCGGAAGTTACTGCCCGTATAACATCAGGACCGGTGATGTACATCTGGCCCAATCCCTCGACCATGAAAATGAAATCAGTCAGGGCTGGAGAGTAAGTAGCGCCTCCGGCAGCCGGCCCCATCATGACTGATATCTGCGGTATTACACCTGAAGACATCACGTTTCTGTGGAAAATAGAGCCATAGCCCGAAAGGCTGTCAATTCCTTCCTGGATTCTTGCACCCCCTGAATCTATTAGCCCGATAATTGGGGCACCGCTTTCAATGGCCTTGTCCATTACTTTGCAGATTTTGTTGGCTACAGCTTCTGATAATGAGCCACCTAGCACAGTAAAATCTTGTGCGTAGACAAAAGTAAGTCTGCCATTGACTTCGCCGTACCCTGTGACTACAGCGTCGCCTAGAAAATGCTGGTCACCCAAGCCAAAATTCGTGGACCTATGTAATACCAACGGGTCCAACTCTTCAAAGGAACCATCGTCCAGAAGCAAGGAAATGCGTTCTCTGGCTGTTAGTTTACCCCTTTTGTGTTGGGCCTCAACCCGTTTATCGCCACCACCTTTCAGGCTTAGGGCTTTCTTTTCCGACAGTTCTTCGTTTTTTTTCGACGTGGAGTTTTCTTGTGACATATGACTGGATTAAAATGTGGACTATTTAATAATATTGATTGGATAGAAATACATATACGTGGCATTTATTATAGCTCAATGGAAATAAGTATCTAGTTCTATTGAAATCTCGTTGTTTATATGAACCACATCAGGACGAAGGAATAAACTAAATTGACCTTGTTTGACTGGGAATCTAAAACATATTTAATGGGGATACTAAATGCTACCCCTGACTCGTTTTCTGGCGATGGTATTCATCAGGATGTGAACCTGACTGTATCGAGAGGTATCGAAATGTTGTCAGGAGGGGCAGATGTGCTGGATGTAGGTGGCGAATCTTCTAAACCTCCGTCTGTTTATGGGCATGTGCATAAAGTTTCGGTGGATGAGGAAATCCAAAGGATTGTTCCGGTCATACGGGCATTGAGCCTCGAAACAGAGGCGGTAATCAGTGTAGATACCTACAAAGCCAAAGTAGCCAAAGCAGCCATTTCCGCTGGAGCCACAATGGTTAATGATATTTGGGGACTCGGACGAGATTCTGAGATGGTACACCTTATAGCGGAAACCGGAGTATATGTAGTGATCATGCACAACACAAAATCCCCTAAATACAAAGATGTTGTTAAAGATACCGTAGCGTTTTTGAAAAAGAGGGTTGCTTTTGCCATTTCAGCTGGCATAGATAAAGACAAAATCATAGTGGACCCAGGAATAGGTTTCGCGAAAGGATCTGAACAAAACCTTCAAATCCTGAATCGGCTGCACGAATATAAAACAATAGGTGTGCCGGTGATGGTAGGAACATCTCGCAAATCTACGATTGGCGAAATTTTGGAATTACCAATTGATGATCGCATTGAAGGGACTGCTGCCACTGTATCGGTAGCTATAACTAGGGGGGCTGATATGGTTAGGGTTCATGATGTTCCGGAAATGCACAGAATATCCACAATGACAGATGCGATAGTAAGAAGGCGGGCACAATAAATATTTCAACAAATGTGTATGTGGGTTTGGGGAGCAATATAGGTGACCGGTTCACCAATATTACCGATGCTACTCAGATGCTGAGAAAGTTGGCCGATACACTCTATTCTTCTAAAATGTACGAAACCAGCCCTTACGGGTTTTCTAAACAACCAGCATTCTTGAATTCTGTGTGTAAATTATCTACTCAATTAACCCCATGGCTTTTTCTTCATCGCGTGAAGGAAATAGAGAAAAATCTTCAAAGACACAGAGTTTTTGCCAACTCTCCTCGAACAATTGATATAGATATTTTGATGTGGGGCGATATCGCACTTGAAAGCCAACTTTTAACTATTCCACATCCGAGGTTTCATGAGAGGATGTTTGTGTTAGACCCCTTGTTTGAAATCTCGCCCACCCTGGTACATCCGCTTCTGAAATTAACAGTCGATGAAATGCGTCAGGGAGTTCAAAAGAAAGAACCGTTAGAGATACTGCCATCCTGTGTGTGTTTATTCTAAAAAATTCAAATTATTAACGTAATTCAGGAGGTAGAAGGTTTGGGACTGAATTAGCAATGGGGAATTCCTCTTCGCACCGAGAGCAAATCAATTTTCCTTCCAGGATTTCATCGTCCTTTTCTGAATCCACATGTAATCCAAAATTCGATTTACATAATGGGCATCTTATGATGTCTAGAAACGTTTTTTTCACTTTATGAACCTCTGGAATGAAGCTTATATTTGTTAAGAGATCGTTGATATATATATCAAGTTTAACAAGTCCGAAAGTAGATAAACCAAAAGCCCTAAAACCAGCACCATATTGTATCCGTTTAGCAACATTTTAAGTCTTTTTGATTGAGGCTTTTCATGATGCACAACTAAGCTAGATTTTGAAATGAAATTCAGATGTCGTTTAGCCCTTATCATGTAAAACATCCCCAATACGAAAACAAATTTTAATCCTAAGATTAAAACGTATTGGTATCCAATGTTGCCGGGAGTCAGCCTGTTAAATGCCATTATTGCCCCAGTGGCTAAAAGTACGAATATGCAGGCGTCGACTAGCCCCCTAAATTCTGTAGACAATTGGGATTGTAATTTTCCAATAAACGAAATTTCAGAATGCTTCACTGCAGGATTTAGAACCAAAACCCAGAATATACTCCCACCCACCCATGCAGTTGCGGAAATGAGATGTGTCCACCGTACAAAAAGATGAAATAGGTCTGATATATTCAATTTTCAGTTCGCTTTATTTCGTAAAATTAACAATTGTTTATTTAGTTCTTCTATACTTATTTCGCCTTGCCAATGACTTGCGATATGGCCTTGAGAGTCCACAAACACTGTAGTTGGATACACCTTGATATGATAATCAACAGACACTTTTCCTGTAGGGTCGGCCCCCACGGCAAAATGTATGTTTTTTTCTGTCACAAAATCTTGCCCATCTTGAGCTGAATCTAAACCAAGCAATTGAATGCCCACAACTTTTACGGAATTTTTGTTCTCCAAATAAAATTGATCTATTTGGGGGAATTCAGCTACGCAAGGCGGGCATGCTGGGAACCAGAAATTAACAACGGTGAGCTTACCACTTTGTAAACTTAAGTCGAATACAGCATTTTTCTTATAATCGACTGTTTCGTAGAGATCTATTTTGAAAGGTGGTGCAATTTCCGTGTTTTCAATGAATGAACAAGCTGATAAAAACACTGCGAGGCATAAAGTTATTGGTAGGTATTTCATGTGACAAATTATTTTTTAAATTTAGTCCAATTTTCCGCATTACGGCGGATCAGGTGGGTTTTCAAACATTAGAGTTTGGCCTTTTTCTAAAAGAAGGCGCAGTTTATTTTCATCTAGGTCTCTTTCTTTCAGAAATGCTTCCAATGCTTCCATTGGAAGAATGGATTCGTGAAACTCTTTTCCTAACCTGTTTTTGCTTTCTGAAATCACATTTTTCCGTACCGCAGCGATGAAATACGCATTAGATAATTTTTCTCGAATCATTTTGTCAGAGATCTCTCTGTACCGGGATGCCTGTACATCAACTATGACCTGAACAATCGTATCCTTTATTTCATGGTTTTCTATTTCAGATAGTATTTTACTATTCGGATACTCGTCCTTATCTTCGATGACAATTGAAATTGTTTTGAATCTTCTGGCATTCACTTCTACGAATTTGTAGGATTCAAGTCGATTCCGCTTGTCGGTGTCTGTTGAAATAGTTATAGCACAAAATCCTTTGGAATCTTTCTCCTCACCGAAATCTATCCTTTCTAGACTACCTGAGTAGACTACAGGGGGATCGTCATTGAGAACTTGATGCCTATGCACGTGACCCAGTGCGATGTAATCGAGTTTCCTGTTGGCTAAGGATTTGGTGGGTAATATATAATCTTTACCTAAGGTCATTGATTTTTCTGAACTTGTTATAGCCAAATCGACCGATACGTGAGAGGCTAGGATTGACGGTAGGGAAGAATCTAAATTTTCTATTTCTTTGTTCAAATCCACAATTAATTTTTTTTCTATCGCTTTGTTCAAATTTTCGTTGGAAAGTTGGCTATATCCTGAAAGGGACATAAAATCCCCTTTTCTTATCCAAGGCAAAGATATAATTTGTATGTTCCCATTTGGTGTTTTAATAACTTCCGTTTTTAATTCGCTGGCTACGTGAACATTTTCTATTTCTAGGGTGGAAAATATATCCAAAGTGGTTGCAGGCCCCGGTATGTTTGGTGAATCGTGATTACCGGCAAGTAGAAAAACTTGAATCCCTTTTTTGGCAAGTTTTGAAATTCGCTTTACGAACTCTCTTTGATGGGTCTGAGTCGGATTTCGGCTTTTGTATGCGTCTCCACACACCAATACTAAATCGGCTTTTTCATTAATGGCATAGTCAACAAGCTCATCAAATGAGGTCAAGAAATCTTGGAGACGAGATGAGGTCCTACTTTCAGGGTGGGGTCGGCTGTAATTTTCGACCCCTATATGTATGTCGGCCGTATGAATCACTAGCATTCACACCACCCCTTTTGTAGCTAGGGTTTATGGTTCATCACCACAATATAACGATTATAATTGGGGCGATATCTTCATTTTAATGGCTAGTTCCGATTCTAGTTCGTCTAACCCCACTCTGGTTTGTTGCATCGAATCTCTTTCTCTAATCGTCACTTGATTATCATCAAGCGAGTCAAAGTCTACTGTTACGCATAAGGGAGTTCCTATTTCGTCTTGCCTTCTGTACCTTCTCCCGATGCTTTGGGCATCGTCATATTGTACGTGACCTCCAATCAACGCGGATCTACGAAGCGTATCAAAAACTGTCTTGGCCAAAGGTGTCAGTTTTTCGTTACGACTTAATGGCAGTACTGCTACTTTGACAGGTGCGATTGATGGATCCAATTTGAGAATAACTCTTGTTTCAATTTTCCCCGATGCCGAAGTAAGTTCTTCTTCACAATAGGCGTCGACTAGTAGAGCCATTACCGCTCTGTCTACCCCCCATGATGGTTCTATAACGTAGGGGATGACATGCTGGCCAGAGGATTCGTCATAATAAGTGAGTTTTTCACCACTCATTTCCATGTGTGATTTGAGGTCGTAATCGGTACGGTTTGCTATTCCTTGAATCTCCCCCCAGCCCCATGGAAAGTTGTATTCAATATCATAGGTTGCCTTCGCATAATGAGAAAGTTCGTCATCTTCGTGGCGTCGCACCCTTAGATTATCCGAATTGAGGCCGATTTGGCCGTACCATGCAAGGCAGTCTTGTATCCATTGGTCATGAATTGCTTCATCTTCTCCCGGCATGACAAAGTATTCTATTTCCATCATCTCGAACTCTCTAGTTCTGAATATGAAATTGCCAGTTGTTATTTCATTGCGAAATGCCTTTCCTATTTGAGCGATGCCAAAGGGGAGCTTCTTCCGAGTCGAGTTGATCACATTATTAAAATTCACAAAAATGCCTTGGGCTGTTTCAGGCCTCAAGTACACTGTTGAGGCATCCTCTTCAACGGGACCCATGAAGGTTTTGAACATTAGGTGAAAAAATCTGGGTTCGGTTAACTTTCCTGAACATTCTGGGCAGACTTCAGTTTCAATATGGTCTTCACGGTACCGTCGGTTGCAATCATTACATTCCACCAGAGGGTCAGTGAAACTTTCTAGATGACCACTCGCTCGCCATGTATCAGGGTGCATGAGAATAGAGGCATCTAGCCCTACCATGTCATCTCTTTTCCATACCATGGTGTTCCACCAGTGTTCTTTTACGTTTCTTTTTAATTCAACACCTAGCGGCCCGTAATCCCAAGTACTGGCCAATCCACCATAGATTTCACTGCTTTGATAAACAAACCCTCTCCGTTTACATAATGAGCTTATTTTTTCTATGTCTAGAGATGAATCATTTGCAGCCAATTGCATGCTTCCTATCGATGAATTTTCAAATGTTTAGTATAGCAGAGCTAACAGTGGGGATAGTCATAAATCGGATGTAATTTTGGAGCGGGGTTGATTGGTTGCAAAGGATTCGGTCTATACAAAATCAAACACTTGTGTGATTATCCGCTGCAGGTTCAAAAGTACAAATTAAGGAATTGATTTATGAAAGTAATATTAGCTGGCATTGAATACGTCGGATCCACTACCATTTCCAGAATGCTGGGTGATTGGAAGTTAAAAATCATGGGAGAATCTTTTTTCATGGGATTGATTCATGATCATTCAAAACTTCCTCATACCTCCGGGCATCCTGATGACACCACTTTGGAAGAACAGAAACAAATATTGAATTTGTCTCCAAAATTAAAAGAGATGTATCATCGTTACGGAATGTACTACCACCTGCATCACTATGTTCAAGAAGACGATTTGTCGGTGGGGTTCCACATTGAAGAAGCTGTTTATGCGAGAAGGTATTATGGTTATGGGTTAGATGGGGAGCAATTCGACAGGAACAATGTGTTCGTTAGTATTGAAAATCGGATAAAGCAAATTACCACTGATCCAATAATAACGGTACACATGGTCGCTTCCCCTGACATCATTGAATCACGTATGTCTGTACTAAAAGATCACCCGGAACATACTAATACTCCTCTGCAGGTTGCAGATATCGAGGATGTAATGGCTGATTACCAGTATTTCATTTCAAAAAGTGACATAGGGCCAGTAGTTAAAGTGGATACTTCCAGGGATAGCCCCGAAGAGACTTTGGAGAAAGTGGTGACTTTACTAGAGCCATATTTCACCAAAACAGATTTAGAACGGATCGAAATTCATAAAGCGCAGTGATAAAACAGGATTTTGTGACTGGTATGAGGTTAAAAAAGAAAAAGATAATTGTTACCGGAGGAACATCTGGTATTGGATTAGCAATAGTTAGTCGGTTCATTCAGGAAGGTGCCACAGTTTTGGTGGCAGATATTAGGGAAGACTTGAATGGAATTATAGGAAATTTGGCATCCAGTTCCGGTAATAGGGCTCATTTTCGTAAAACTGATGTGTCGGATATAGCAGAGGTTAAAGAAATGGTGGGATATGCTATTGAAGTGATGGGTGGTGTTGATTCGGTCGTTAACAATGCTGCTTCGTTTACTTTTGGTGAGGTAGATACTTTGGATTACCAGAGGTGGATGAAGGCTATTTCAGTGAATGTCATCGGAACTGCCAATGTATGTAAATCTACCCTCGAGTATTTAAAAAAAAGTGATCATCCAACAATTACCAACATTGCTTCTATTAGTAGTTTTATTGCCCAGGCAAAATCACTACCATATAACTCTACCAAGGGAGCTATAGCTCAGCTGACAAGGTGTTTGGCTATGGACTGGGGAGTATATGGTATCAGGGTTAATGGCATATGCCCTGGAGATATACATACTGATGGTTGGTACGAGAGGGGCATTTCTAGACAAAAAAAGATAGATCCGTCAGACCCAGAAGGATTTATTCAGGAAGCGTCGTCCATGTCGCTAATGGGTCGTGTAGGCAAACCGGAAGAAGTAGCAAATTTAGCCCTATTCCTGGCCTCGGAGGAAGCATCGTACATAACAGGGGCCATGGTTGTAATAGATGGTGGAGCAACTATCGCTATGAATTAAGATTTCATGGACCATTTATCGTAGAGCGTTCCTTTTTCTGGGTCCAAATCAACGAGACTGACAAACCCTGGCCCACTTTTATCACCAACAGTCATAGGACATCCTGAATAAACCGCAAGGTTTTGTTCTTGGGATACATCGGTGTAGAGATCCCAGTGGCCTAGGGCAATATAATTAAAAGGTGATTTATTGATCTCTGCTGGGGATATTAGTGATGATCTTCCTGAATTGGTTTCTATTGCCTCGAAATGCCCATGGGCCATACCTATAAACCACGTGTTTCTTTCAGGGTGAGGGAGGGGCGACAACGGTTGGAAAGAGGGGCTGTGTTCAGACATGGCTTTACCCCAGAATTTTATGCCTTGATCATCAAATTCAATAATCTCACCGTTCTCTTCCTTAAAAATAAAAAGGTTGTTGGGAGGATCTCTGAAAACTTCCCGTTTATATATGGATGTGTCGTGCATTAAATCATGATTACCTGGTAATAAAATTACAGGTGTTTCTAATTTAGAAATTTCATTTAAGAAAAAATTTACAGTCTCGTCAGATATTCTTTCATTATCAAATACGTCCCCGGCCAACAATAGGAAATCTGCTCTCAACAGAATCGTTTCACATACAACCTTTTGCAAGGCGATGTTCGACGATGGATGACCTAAATGATCCCCGAGGTGCGTGTCTGAAGTATGAATTAACCGTAGATGTTGCAGAGGCATAGTTATATCGGAATAGCTATCTGTTTCCTGATTACAAATTTTGCTCTTTACAAACATCTTGATCAAAAAGGATGTGGCCAGTATAAGTGTTAGGTTGTTCGCATATCCACACACCTGCTTTGCCCATTTCATCGGCAGCTTCAAATTCAAGGGATGGGTTTTCAGGATCGTTTTCGGCCCATATGTTTCCTGGTGTTTTAATGCGACCTTGTGGGGAGAGTACATTCACTTTAATTTTGTCTCCTTGCAACTCTTTGGCAAGCCCTTGTGAAAATCGCTCTAACCCAGCTTTTATCATTCCATAAAAACTACCGTCTCTTCCGGAAGGAGTGCCCTCATATGGCCCTGGGCCCGGGAAAACACCCGCAACAGAAGACACATTGATGAAATCTCCTGCACCTGCTGATTTCAGGTGAGGTAGAGCACGTTTCATTAGTATTAAAGGTCCGCGTAAATCTATTTGCCATATCAAATCGATGTGTCGGTCTTGGACGGTTTCAAGCGAGCCCGGAACCAGTATCGCAGCATTGTTGACTACTATATCGAGCCCTCCGAGTTTGTCCACCGTCTCATCCACCCCAGCTGTGATACTTTCTGGGTCCCTCATATTCATTTGGACTCCAATTGCCTCACCGCCATCTTTATTTATTGATTCTGCCACCGAATAAATAGTGCCTGGGAGTCTTTTATCGGTTACTTCAGTAGTCCGAGCAGCAATCGCCACTTTGGCTCCAGCTCTTGCAAAATGAAGAGCCATGTATTCTCCAATTCCCCGGCTCGACCCCGTTACTAAAGCTACTCTGCCATCTAAAGTTCCCATACTAATGCTCCTATTAATTCTTCTGATTGGGTACCGTGTGCAAATGAAAACTATTCATGTCACCCATTAGTTTTGATGAGTAACATGAATAGTGATTTACTGCTGTCCTAGTCGAAACCTAGTCTAGGAGTCGATAGGTGTATCTTGTCTGTTACCCCACTCGGTCCAGGACCCATCATAGACGGATACACTATCAAAGCCAAGTAGATCAGCCAGTACGTACCAGCTGTGGGTTGCTCTGACTGCCGTTTGGCATAAAGTATAAATATCGCCTAACTCGTCTGTTATATACGCAGCTGCATATAGCTCTTTTAAATCTGAGGCAGGTAAAAATCTACCGTCTTCATCAACGTTGTTCACCCATTCAACATGTATGGAACCTGGAATATGTCCCCCCCTACTGGCCCTCACATCACGTCCTGCAAATTCCTCTGCCCCTCTGGTATCCAGGACTACTGAGGAGGAATCATCTAAGGAACCCAGTACCGTGTCTATACTTGTAACCAGTTCACTATTGGCTGTACCTATGAATTTATAGGTAGAAGCCTTTACTGAAGGAGAATCGGTGTTAATTTCCCTGTTTTCTTTTCCCCACAAACCAAAAGAACCGTCCATCATCCTTGCGTCATCATGACCGTATACATCCAATGTCCATAAAAATCGTGTTGACCAGAGATTTTTTATACCGTCATAAATGATTATGGTGTCGTCACTCTTTATACCTAAGGAACTAAGTTTATTCGAAATATCTGTTGATGGTGGGATTAAACCTTTTACCCCTCCAGACTCAATCTGGAGTTCTTTGGAAGAATAGTTTAAGGCACCAGGAAGGTGTCCAGCGTCATAGTCTTCAGGTTTTCTGATGTCTATAATCTTTACATTTTTATTGCCGAGATTATCTGCGACCCATTTCGTCGATACTAGTCGTTCCGTGGATGAGTAACCTCTACTATCCAGTGATGTGTCTTCAGACACATCTGAGGTGCTTGAGCAGGCAGTTAGTACGCCTAACATTAGCGCTCCTATTACCATTCCAAGACCCATTTGGGTCAATTTGCGAATCAGCATATCTTGATGCTCCTGTAATGTTTTTAAAGTAGATATCACTACTTTGATTTAAATAAACGAATTTTCCATTCACCGGCTTCCACTTCTTCAATTTCGCATCCATACCCTCGCTTCATGGCTTCAGGAGGTATAGTGGACAATGCTGGCGGGTGATCGGTTAGTACATCCAGAGCTGTCAGTGGTTGTTCTGAATTGTCTAGTTCTTTATTCGTCCTGATCATCGGGTAAGGGCATATTTCACCCCTTACATCCAGCAAAGTTGGGTTTGAGTCATTGCTCATTTTTTTAAAAAACTCCTTTATTTTTTTCAAAAAAAAACCCCGTCCTGCCAATGCGGACGGGGTTGTGTTTATTCGCCTTATGGCGACTAGAAAATACCCCTTGTTAATTCATACAAGAACACTTACCTGCAAGACGGTAGGCCCTCACAAGGCACGCCGACTGCTTAAGTAAGCCGTATTTCCTATTAATTATCATGGGGTATAAATTTACCGAATAGTATCTTTTATGTCAAATTAAACTTATTGATCTGGTGGGTTGCACTATTCATAAGAAAAAATTTATGTAATATATGGGAGACATTTTGTTGGCCTATTATAAATTGTACTTGGTGGATACCATGGATGAGATGGACCCCGGTTTCATTTAAATGCCAACAGTAAGACTAGCATCAGGAAGATATAGCAGTAGGAATTTATGCAGATAGCTACACCGCCAGTAAAAGGGAAGATAGATAAAAATACTCTTGGGGCTCTTGCCGTGTCCGGAGTTCTGTTATTAATTCTTGGATACACAGTTTATACCGGTACGCATGGAGAGGCCGTTTTTTGGTTAGCTGGTATAGCCTTCGGTATAACAGTACAAAGAAGTCGGTTTTGTTTCACATCGGCCTTTAGAGACTTTTTCCTTCTGGGACAAACTAGAATGATAAAAGGGATTTTGGTCGGCCTTGCTGTTTGCACTGTAGGATTTGTAATGGTGATGAGTACGGTGTCGCCGAACCCAGGATTTGGAGCTCCTCCATCCGATGCCAATGTATTGCCTGTAGGATTGTCTACTTTAATCGCAGGCACCTTATTCGGGATCGGCATGGTTTTGGCGGGAGGATGTGTGTCTGGTTCTCTGTATAGGATGGGCGAAGGTTATGTTGGATCCTGGCTTGCCATCGGGGGAGTTATGGTGGGCCTCTTCCTGCTGAATAATTCCTGGAATTGGTGGTGGGATAATTTAATTTCTTCTGAATTAAAGATTTGGATGCCGGCTGAAATTTCCTATACAGGTGCTCTGCTGGTTACTACTTTGCTCATAGCAGCTTTACTTTACCTTGCTGTCTGGAGAGAAAGAAGGGCCACCGCGGGATTCGTTATGCCAGAAATAAAAAGAAAATTTCAAGAAAACAGTCCTGCCAATACACCTTCAGAAATAGCAGGGTATTTCCGGAACATTTTTAGGAAGGAATGGAGTCCGATTGTCGGCGGAATAGCTCTCGGAATAATCAATATATTATTGTTTATCAGGTTTAGGCCTTTAGGGGTTGTTGGAGAAATATCCCGATGGACGACATCTTTGAGCAATAGCTTGGGACTTCAAGAGCTACATTTGAAGGGTATGGAGGGATTAGGGGCATGTGCGATGACAATGGCAGAAGGATCTTGGTTCACCAGTGGATTTTTCCTGAATTTTGGTATTGTCGCTGGAGCGTTAGCATCAGCTTTGTTTGCACGTGAGTTCAAACTAAGAATTCCACAAACTCCGATTAGATATGTGCAGTCGATAGTGGGAGGGGTGATTATGGGATATGGTGCTGGGCTTGGGTTAGGTTGTACATTGGGGGCTTTCTTTTCGGCCGTCCCATCTTTAGCTCTCAACGGGTGGGTATATGCGGTAGGACTAGCTGTCGGAGCTTACCTGGGTGTTCAGTGGATCAAAAGGTTTCCTTAAAATGAGAAAACCCCAAGAAACTGTGGACATGACGAATTTATCTATTTCACAACAAATATCTCGTGTTGATGAAGCGATAAATGAGACTCAATATGGAGTTGGAACCACCCTTTTAACATCATCACAAATGGTTGCTACCTACGCTCTCCCAAAATCGTTAAAAAAAAAGATTAAATGCAAAATATCCCCTTCATCTACATCAGGTGAATGGAAGCTAGATATACGTCCACAAATTTGATAGGTACATTGCTATTCGTTTGATGCTCTGTATCCTTCATTATCAATTCCGAAAAGATATTTGATGTAAACAAAGAAATTTCTGGATTAGGGGGTTAAGGAATGTTTCATAGAATTTTCACTGGAGATGACGGACAGTCTCATATGGAGGAGTATTCTCCGCCTGTTGATCTGCCAGCAACAGGTATTATTTTTCGACGGCATGAACCAGGAAATTTCATTGACTGGCATGTGGCCCCCCAAAAACAATTTATAGTTACCTTGGAAGGTCAAGTGGAAATTGGTCTGGGAGATGGAACTGTGTACACCTTGGGTCCTGGAGATATGATGCTCGCTGAAGATTTAACGGGACAAGGTCACACGACGAAGGCAGTTGGTGATAGGACCAGAGTATCCATAGCCATACCAGTGGAATAAATTTCAGGAGTGAGACGATTTGAAATTTGGAGTATTTTGGCAAGTTCCCGGCTATGAGGGCTCAGATGTGGGCCGCCGACATTGGGAAACCATAGAAGAGTTGATTTTGGCTGAAAAATTGGGCTTTATTGAAGGTTGGTTGGCAGAAGCACCTTTTTATCCGACGAGACCTATGTCAGAACCTTTATTGGTGGTGGCGGCGGCGGCGCAGCATACAACAAAGATCCGGTTTGGTACTCTTGCGACCCAGGTCCCAATGCACCACCCGCTAAATTTAGCTACTGAAGTAGCAACTTGCGATATTTTGACAAAAGGTAGATTGGACTTGTGCATAGGTGGTAGATGGGGTGGCCCGTCTAGCCAGGTAATGGGAGTATCTTCAGAAATAGACGATGACGAAAGCCGAGCAATGGTTTCCGAATATTCTGATGTCCTCAAATATGCTTGGACTGAAGGTCGACTAAATTTTAAAGGAGAACATTGGAATTTTACCGATGTGCCAGTTCTTCCCAAGCCAGTTCAAGATCCTTACCCGCCGCTTTTAATGGCGGCAAATAGTGATGGGTCCTTCAAATTTGCTGCGCAAAATGGGTTGGGCGTAGTTGGAATAACTTTAAGTCAATCGATATCTAACTTGGGATCGCATATAAAAACTTTCAAAGCCAATATAAACGAAGGTGCAGCAAATGGTAACCCTCAACCTTTTCATGTTGTTGTTTCTCTTTTTGTGGCTGAGACTAGGGAAAAAGCTCATGACTTGATGCGGAAGAATTGGCTTGACAGTGATGTGATTGGTGACGGTCCTCCAGTGCATTCTTCAGCAATAGGAGGTGGTCGGCATGATTTTTCATCAGGTGCTGGGGGTTGGGGGTCTTGGAATTTTGAAACGGCAGTAGAACACTGCATTTACGATAGTCCGGAAGGTTGCATAGAAAGTTTAAAGGAATTAGGAGACAGAATTCCCGGAATCGATCAATGTATATTGGAATTCAATAGAAGGGGTAGAAATACTACCGAAGTTGTTCAACATTCCATGGAATTGTTCGCTGAAAAAGTGATGCCATACCTTTAGAAAATGTACTCACAGCTTACAAACGTTTAACAGTTTCGATATCCACTAACTTATGATGATCGGGACATTTCTATTTAGCAATCATAGAAAAATTCAATATCTGCTTCAAAAAAAACAGTGTGTTTGGTTGATTCCTGACTGCAAGGGCGCCTTCAGTCTTAGGCGAATCATTTTAACGGTTATAGAGTTTGGGGGAGATATTAAGGCGGCAATAGGTTCAGCAAACGGATATGTAGGAGAATAAATTGGCTCGAAATATAGATCCTGAATTGGATGGGTTAGAAATACTATATTCTAAGCATGAAATATCATCCACAGTTGCCTCTTTGGCCCAATCAATGGCTGAGTATTACGGTAATCGGAGCACTGTTAATGTAGTACCGGTAATGACGGGAGGAATGCAATTCTCGGCTGTTCTTTTGTCAGAATTGGAGAGGATACGACCTGGTAAATGGTTAGTGTCTCCCATATTTGCATCAGCTTATTCAAGCGATGAAACTTTAGCGGAACCGACAATAGAATTCCCCGTAACTTTTGACAATCGGGTTGATTTCCAAGCTCCAACAATCGTAGTGGATGACTTATTAGACACCGGGACTACCATGATGAAATTAATGAAAGATATACAATCAAAGGGATTCCCAAAAGTGGATTTGGCTGTGTTGATAGAGCGGGAAAGAAATGAACCTAAGGGAATAGTGCCTCGGTTTTGTGGGTTTCAACTTAAAAGTGACCGATGGTTGGTTGGGTTTGGGATGGATAGTGAGCAGAGGTATAGAGGGCTTGAAGCAGTGTACGTCCAAATATAGATACGTAAGGTTGCGTCTTCTTCGTCGTATATTTTTGAACTTTCGTAAAACATTTCAGACTATTTTTGTTCCTGTTTGGAATTCTAAGATTGATCTACTTTAAAATGTACTCATATTGAAACGCTTAATAACAAAGGAGAAATCATGCCTTTAGATGCATTTAATTTATCAGGTAAAGTTGCTTTAGTGACTGGTGGCAATAGTGGTATTGGTTTGGGGATGGCCAAAGGATTGGCCGAATCTGGAGCAGATATTTGCATATGGGGAACGAATATTGAGAAGAATGAGAGATCTCAAAAAGAATTGAGTGCCATTGGAATCAAAGCCCATGCAATCCGATGTGACGTGTCTTCAGAGGATCAAGTTGAAACGGCTTTTCAGGAAACCTTAAATTTTTTTGGGAAGGTTGATTCCTGTTTCGCTAATGCAGGGGCTGGTGGGGGAGCTCCATTTCATGAATTCCCCACTGATCTTTGGAGAAAGGTTATGGGAATCAATCTTGATGGTACCTTTTTCACCTTCAGGGCTGCATCTAAGCATATGATTGAAAGAGGGGAGGGCGGCAGGCTTGTTGGTACTTCTAGCACATCCGCCATTCATGGGGCTGCCAGAAATGGGGCTTATGCGTCTACCAAAGGAGCAATGCTAGCCATGGTTAGAGGACTGTCAGTTGAAATGGCTCGCTACTCTATTACTGCCAATTCCATTATTCCTGGTTGGATTGAAACTGCTATGACTTCAGCGCGGGTTGGGGACGAAAGATTTGAAGATAGGGTTATGAAAAGGGTGCCTGTTAGAAGGTGGGGCACTCCGGAAGATTTTTCTGGTATTGCGGTTTATTTAGCCAGTGATGCTTCCGCGTATCAAACCGGTGAAGAATTTGTGATTGATGGCGGATATACTAGATTTTAAATTAAGGGGGGTTTTATGGACTTTGAAGGTAAAGTAGCTTTGGTAACAGGTGGTGGTCGGGGGATAGGAAAAGCGGCGGCGACGAAATTCGCAGAGGGTGGTGCCGATATAGTTATAGCTGATATAGATCCTCATACCGCTAAAGATACAGCTGAAGGCCTTTCAGCCCTGGGGGTCAGAGCGGTTTCTATTTCATTGGACATTGGTGACATTGGTCAGATTGAAAGTATGGTTTATGAGGCAGTTTCGAAACTTGGATCAGTGGATATATTGTTCAACAACGCAGGTTTGACTCGCCACATAAGCTTTTTTGATATAGAGGAAGACCATTGGGATCAAATAAATCGTGTTAATGCAAAAGGTGCTTTTTTCTGCATGCAGAAGGTCGCAAACCAAATGGTAAAACAAGCAAGAGGAGGCAGAATTATAAATACGGCCTCTATTGCTGGGAAAGGTTACAGAAGAACCTCAAATGCTGCATACGCTGCTAGTAAAGGTGCAGTAATTGCAATGACTCATAATGCTGCTAGTGTTATGGCTGAATACGACGTAAATGTAAATGCAATATGCCCTGGCATCGTTCAAACTGATATGTTAGCGAACATTCTTTCTTTAAGGTCTACGGAACTTGGTGCCAGTTCAGAAGAGCTTAAGGCGCTGATGACAGAAGAAATTCCTCTTGGCAGACCAAATGATGCGGAGGACGTGGCTGCTTTGGCAGTTTTTTTGGCTGGACCTGGTTCTAGAAATATTACTGGGCAAGCTTTCAATGTTGATGGTGGAATGATCATGCATTAGAAGGAGGGTGAGATGATGAATCAGACGGATATTATTCGAGATTAAAAAGTGTAAATCTATACAGAATCACTTAATGGAACCTGTACGTAATGTAGGGAAAATAGAGAATGAAAATTAATAGATTTGGTGATACAGAGTTACAAGTTTCAGAATTAGGTTTTGGATGTGGGGCGGTTGGCGGGCTGATGGTTTTAGCCGATCATAAAGAAATGATGAATGCAGTGGAATACGCCATTGATTCTGGCATCAATTATTTCGATACTGCTCGCATGTATGGTGATGGACTGTCTGAAATTCATACTGGCGCCATCCTCAGAGAATTAGACAGGACTGATTTACTAATTGGGACGAAAGTGCGAATTGCAGGAGATGAATTTGGAAATATTGCAAAGACTATTTCAGATCAAATAGAAAATAGTTTGCAAAGGCTTGGAATTGATACCGTAGATATTGTTTACACTCACAATACTATAGGCTCAGAGCGGAACGTATCTTCAGGGACTCTTTCCGTGGACGACTTGGATTCGATAGTGGAGGTTTTCGAAAAAGCTGCTGCCTCGGGGAAATTGCGGTACTGGGGATTTAATGGATTGGGTGAAACAGATTCCATAAAAGAAGCATTGGTCCAGTATTCTCCCAGCGGAATACATACTTGCTACAACATGCTTAATCCAACTTCCGGATACCAACTTACGAAAACCTTTCCATACCAAAATTATGAAGAGCTTATGAAGGTGGCATCAGGGGCAGGAATCGGAACTGTCGGAATTAGAATATTGGCTGGAGGAGCTCTGTCAGGGAGTTTGGAGAGGCATCCGATCGCGCAGCAAAATGTGGCCCCCATCGCAACTTCAGCTACATTTCAGGAAGATGTTAGTAGAACTTCTGCCTTTGAATTCCTACATAAAGAAGGATTTGTGGATAACCTTGTGGAAGCTTCTGTTAGATTTGCTATCAGTAATGATAGTCTCGATACAGCTTTAATTGGGTTGTCGAATTTTGATCAATTACAACAGGCTGTTGATTATGCTAACAAGGGCGCGTTGCCCCAGGAAGCCCTAGATAATATTAGAGGTATTTGGGCGGTGTCACAGTTACATGAATGAAGCTTTTTTTAAGAGAGATGACGAAGATAGAAACATCTATCACCCTACACGTTTTGCAAGAGGGCCGTGGGACCCCAAAACACTTCACGGAAGGGTTTTATCGGGATTGGTTGCTTTTGAAGTAGAGGCAAATTGTTTATCGGATGAAGAGATTGATAATTTCCAGACGGCAAGAATCACGGTTGATCTTTTCCGACCTCCACCTATGTCGCCTTTAACTGTTACAAGTGAAACTATTAGATCTGGCAGAAGAATAAAAGTAATCGACGTGAATATTGCCGCGAGTATCGAAGGTAGAGGCGTTATGGACGTAGCTAGAGGAAGCGTCGTTATGCTTAAGAGAAGCGAGAACCCGAATGGAGAAATATGGACCCCGCCAGCCTGGGGAATTCAAGCTCCACACGAAGATAGACCACCTCCTGATACCGTCATAAAAGACCCAGATAACACCGCTGCCTTGCCAATATGGGAGACCGTGAATGTCGGTCAAGATAGCAGTATGGTATACGACCATAAATATCCATTTTATAGAGATTTTGGTATTAGAAGGGCATGGGTTCGGGAGACATTTAGTTTTATATCGGGAGAGCCTACAAGCCAGCTGGTCAGGGTGGCCCAGGTATCCGATTTTGCCAATGGATTCACAAATTCTGGTACGAGAGGACTGAATTATATTAATGCTGATGTAACACTTTACCTGCACAGAGTTCCAGTCGGAACTTGGATAGGAACAGAGACCTCATATCAAGGAGTGGATAAAGGGGTTTCAGTGGCAACAATGGCTTTGTACGATAAATTTGGCAGGATCGGTACTTCAACAGTATGTGCCCTGGCTCAAATCCGTTCTTGATAATCTGTCAAATGCCGTTTACGATTTTGGGATTGGTAAATTTTGATATGTGTCGTAGTAGGCTTGTCACAGTTACATGAATGAAGCTTTTTTTAAGAGAGATGACGAAGATAGAAACATCTATCACCCTACACGTTTTGCAAGAGGGCCGTGGGACCCCAAAACACTTCACGGAAGGGTTTTATCGGGATTGGTTGCTTTTGAAGTAGAGGCAAATTGTTTATCGGATGAAGAGATTGATAATTTCCAGACGGCAAGAATCACGGTTGATCTTTTCCGACCTCCACCTATGTCGCCTTTAACTGTTACAAGTGAAACTATTAGATCTGGCAGAAGAATAAAAGTAATCGACGTGAATATTGCCGCGAGTATCGAAGGTAGAGGCGTTATGGACGTAGCTAGAGGAAGCGTCGTTATGCTTAAGAGAAGCGAGAACCCGAATGGAGAAATATGGACCCCGCCAGCCTGGGGAATTCAAGCTCCACACGAAGATAGACCACCTCCTGATACCGTCATAAAAGACCCAGATAACACCGCTGCCTTGCCAATATGGGAGACCGTGAATGTGCAGGATGATACCGGGGAACCATATGGCGACGGCAGCCTACAGCATAGGGAATTAGGTATTAGAAGGGCATGGATTCGAGAGACATATAGCTTGATATCAGGGGTGTTTCCAAGTCAGTTGGTTAGGGTAGCTCAAGTAGCAGATTTTGCTAACCCGTTCACAAATTCTGGTACGAGAGGACTGAATTATATTAATGCTGATATAACTTTATATCTACAGCGAATTCCAGTAGGAAGTTGGATTGGTACAGAAACTTCCTATCACGGATCTGATCAAGGTGTTTCCGTTGGGACTATGTCCTTATATGACAGATGCGGTAGAGTGGGGACCTCAACTGTTTGTGGCTTGGCTCAAGCTCGTTCTTGATGACCCGTACCCATAAGATTCTTAAGAGAATAGTGAGGTGACTTTTAAGTAATATCGTAAAGGATATTGTTATGGCCAATTTAAGTAGGTGGTGGTCAAGTTACTCTTACGGAGAAATATTAAATTTTCTTGCCATAGGTCCTGACGATTTGTACACCAGAGAAGAAATTGAATCTATGTTCAAAAAATATATTCTGAAACTGAGTGAGATGGATAGTAGCGACTAGGTCGATTATTGACTATTTGAGGTGTGTGATTTATGCGATTTGGCTCTTGGATTTTCCCTATGTCCCAAAATTCGAAAAATGACGGAAATGTTATTGACGACACGCTAACTGAAATTGATAGATGGGAGTCATTAGGGTTCGATGCAATTTGGTTGTCTGAACATCACTTTGATGGAGCCACCGCCTACGCTGACCCAGTGGTGTTCGCCGGTGCAATAGTACAGAGAACAAAGAAGGTAACAATAGGGTTTGCGGTAGTCGAAATGGCTTTGCATCATCCGGTTAGATTAGCAGCACAAGTGGCATTACTAGATCATCTGAGCAAAGGGAGGATGATGCTGGGTACAGGTAAAGGATCAGCTTTTAATGAATATGAATACATCGGGTTTGGGGTTCCAATGTCTGATGCTGCCGATAGCATTTCAGAATCTGAAGAGATTATTTTGGAGGCATGGACCGGGAAGCCTGTGGAGTATAAAGGTAAATACTGGGATCTGGCATTCCCGGAATTGAGGCCAATGCCATTTCAGAAACCACATCCCCCTTTATTGCGAGCTTGTATCAGCAGGGAATCCACAATTGAGATGGGGTCGAAGAAACGTCCAGTTTTGATAGCGGCGCAAGAAAATAACTCAATAAAAGACAGGCTTCAGGTTTTTACAAAAGCGTTGGAAGCAACGGAAATCACCGAGTCAGAAATAGAGGGTATTTTGGATAAGGTGTGGGTCAACAAAAACATTGTGATTGCGGAAAGCCGTTCTGAAGCAGAAGAAATAGCCTTTGATGGTTACACTAGAGAACAGACTTTTTTCAAGGCCGCTAGGGATAAATATAATCCCAAATCTGGATCAGAAGGTCTATCAAAACCTAAAGAAATATCAAAAAAAGACTTCGATAATATTTTTATAATAGGTACGCCAACAGATGTAGTAGAACAAATATCGGAATTAGATAGTATTGGGGTCAAAAATCTCATGATGAAAATTAACACTGGAGAAATGGATCAAAGCGTTGTCTTTCGCACGATGGACCTATTGGCAGAACACGTGAAACCTCTTTTCCCAATTGGGTGATTCTCTATAATATCGTTGAACTACAAAGGTATCCTTAATAAATCAGTGCCCACGATTATTTGTCCGTTAAAAGTTTTGCGCACCCCATCTTGCCATATTTCTTCCTTGTCCAAAAGCGGAGAACCGGTCGGTACAAAATGGTTCAGAACTAAAGTTTTTACCTTAGCTAGGCTGGCTATTTCTCCTACCTCGGACATTGATGTGTGCCCTTCAATAATGTGGCTCCTGAAGGCCTCGTTTCCAGGATAGGTTTTTTCTATAATTGCCTCCACACCCTCAAGATTAAGAACTTCATGAACAAGTATGTCTGCTCCTGAAGCAAAATCTATTAGAGCTTCGCTTTTAGAAGTATCCCCAGAAAAAACTATTACCTTTCCATCGATTTGAAAACGATATGAGTAAGATGGATCGGCCTCCCCGTGAGGTACTTTTATGCAATCTACCTTTAGGTTCGAGTCTTGGTAGACGGATGAGTTATGTGTTATCTCAAAAACATTGATCATTGATTTGAAATCGGGTCGTGCTTCATGTTGGATTCTAAGATTAATGTCCCAATTCATATAGTCCATATATGAATTGGTCATATCTTTTAGTGGTGGAGGACCGAAACAATCAATAGGACCTTCATGGCCACTTTGCCAGGTGCGTAACAGTAGTGTTCCATAATCGGCGACGTGATCTGAATGGTTGTGAGTTATAAATATTGCCTTTATCGAGTTAGTATCAATTCCTGATTTGGCCAACTGCCCAATGACACCATCGCCGGCATCGATTATATAAACATCTCCGTTCGCAATTATGGCATTTGCAGGCTGAGATCGGGCCGCCCATATTCTTGGGCCTCCACCAGTTCCAAGTAAAACTAATTCAGAGGATTCTTTCAGTGGCATTATGAGGTTCGGGTTATCCAGTGGTGAGATCCCTGTTGCTGGTGAACCATATGATGCCTTCCTTGTTGAAGAGTTTTTTTTGGAGGCGACGGGCGGATTCGAACCGCCGAATAGAGGTTTTGCAGACCCCCGCCTTAGACCGCTTGGCTACGTCGCCCAATAAAAACTTCAGTGGTGCCGAGGAGGAGACTCGAACTCCTACAGCCTATTCGGCCACAGCGCCCTCAACGCTGCGTGTCTACCAATTCCACCACCTCGGCCTGATAAAGTATCCTTAACCACAACCACCGTGGCAGAAAATTATAGCTATGGTGGGATTGGCTGTCTATAACAAAACTCATTGATGCACCCTGGTGGAATATGGTCGAGCAGGCGTTATTGGTGAGTTCTCATCGAATCTGGTTGATCGGAAGACCTTGTAGTTGTGCGAGCTTTTTGATTGCCCTGTCACTAAATCTGCCACCATCTCACCAATTATGGGGGATAGCTTAAAACCATGCCCACTAAATCCTGCGACATTGTAAAGTCCAGAAATGTTTGGTGATTCATCTAGTATTGGGTTTCCATCCGGGGTCATATCATAGAGAGATCCATATCCACCCCTGCAGGTGGCATCGACAAAGTCAGGAAAACGCTTTATGGCTCTGTTCCAAAACCTCGTTATGAAATCATGGTCTGCATTGAGTCCAAATGTGTTTGGATTCACTATTTCTGACATATCTTCTGGGGCTTCTCCTCCAACAAGTGTGTTGGGTGTGCCATCTGTTCTGTAATAGGCTCCGCAAGTGTAGTCAATAATGATTTGCTCTAATATTTCAAGTTTCGGAGGTCGCCTTAGATGGACCATTTGGACTCTGATTGGAGTGATTGGAAGTGGGACATCATGCTGGCCGAGCAAGGAATTGGCCCAGGGGCCGGTCACATTAATAACAACGTCAGCATTTATTTTCCCAGTAGCAGTTTCTGCTCCTGCTATGCGCCCTCCCTCTACGATTAAACTTTTCACTGGTGTCCTGGTCAATAATTCAACACCTTTTTTTTGAGCTTCCATGGCAAAAGCATAAGTAGTGGCGACAGGGTCAGCGTATCCTGCCTCTGGTTCGTACAAGGATATTTTTACGTCTTCTAAGTTTGCTAGTGGGATAAGTTCCATTGTTTTTTCGGGACTCAAGGTTTCTATATTTACCCCTTCTGCTCTATTCATCTCGCCATTTGCTATCGCGGCCCCTGCGTCAGATTCATCAAACAGCAGTATTCTTCCTGTAGTTTGGAATTTGAGGTTATATCCCATTTCTTTGGGCCATTCTTCGAAGAACCTTTTGGCATCAGAAGCCATTCTGACGAGTTCAACATTCAAATAGTGTTCTCGCACCATCGCACCAGATCTTCCAGTAGCACCTGTTGCAAGACCGCCTTTCTCGATCAATGTTATTTTTCCCGCATTTCTCTCAGCCAATGCCATTGCTATGCTGGTTCCGTTTACTCCTCCACCAATCACAAGTATGTCGGTATTTACGGTTTCCACTTTGATAATCCTCCATCAGACCAAATCCAGGAAGTAGATAGTTACCTCAATTATATGCTTAGATAGGTGCATAGTAATTCAATTCGAATGAGAGGAACGAAATGACAGAAATAACACCTATTGCAGATGAAACATTGGAAGTTTTAAAAAAAATACCCACACAGACTCTTATTGATGGGCTTTGGGTCAAAGGTTGGCCTTCCACGTATGTAAAAAGAGCCAAGCCTCTTCAGCTTGGCCTAGTGAAGTGTTGGTTATAGACGCAATGGGCTGGGAATATAGCTCCATAGGTGGAGATATTAAATTCATGCGTCTGATGCAGCTCCAAGCGGGTGGCTTAGTTACAGATGGGGGTGAGAGAGATAGTGTGCCTTTAAAGGAGTATGGGGTTCCGGTTTACTCGTACACCACAACTGCGAAGCAAGGACCAGCCGACTTTTGGCCCTAGCAAGTTAATGATGCTATTCAATGTGGTGGAGTATTGGTTAGACCTGGTGATGCAATAGTAGGGGATGACGATGGTGTGATAGTTGTTCCTAGACCTAAGGTAAATGAGGTAATCAAAATAGCACATGAAAGAGAGGAAATCGAGGAGATAATTAAGGCCCAATTGGAGATTGAAAATTGTTCTTTTGGAAAGTATTACCCTTTCAATGAGAACATCAGGAAACTCTATGAAGAGAAAACCGGCCGAAAGAGAGCTCAATGAAAATCTTGACACAAGGCATGCTCTTTTCTACTCTTGATGCAGCTAAATAAATAACCTTGATGGAGACGAGTAGAGACTAGATTGCGGTTCAGAGAGCCCTTGGTTGCTGAGAGAGGGTACTTGCTGCTAGCTCGAAGATCACTCCGGAGTTTCATTCTGAAAACTTATAAGTGAGTAGGAAATGACGGATCTGCACTACGTTAGCAGTGCTTTTTTGACTAAGAGCCTCGTTTGATGCGAGGAATTAGGGTGGTACCGCGGACTATTTTAAGGCCCGTCCCTTGATTGGGGCGGGCCTTATATTTTGGGAGTAAATATGTTTGAACCAGTAGATTCGAAAATGAATTTTCCTGAGATGGAGACCGGTATTTTGAAATGGTGGAATGAAAATCAAATACCAGACAAATACATGGCAAAAAATGAAGATTCAGATAAACGATATTCCTTTATAGATGGTCCCATAACTGCTAACAATCCTATGGGGGTGCATCATGCTTGGGGTAGGAGTTACAAGGACCTTTTTAGTCGATTTAGGACGATGCAAGGATATAAGCAAAGGTACCAAAACGGGTTTGATGGACAAGGGTTGTGGATAGAGGTGGAAGTGGAGAAGGAATTAGGTTTCACCTCCAAAACTGATATAGAAGGATACGGAATAGATAAATTTGTGACCCTGTGTAAAGAGAGAGTTCAGCGATTTGCAGATGTTATATCAGAACAATCAAAACAGCTGGCCTATTGGATGCACTGGGATAATTCTTATCACACTATGTCAGATGAGAATAATTACACGATTTGGCACTTCTTGAAAATTTGCCATGAGAGAGGTTTATTGTATGAAGGTACTGATGTAATGCCGTGGTGTCCCCGATGCAGTACTGGGTTGTCTGAACACGAGATTGTTACAGAGGGGTATGTAGAAACAGAACACCCTGGTTTATTTGTTAAATTTCCGATACTTGATTCAGACTCGGAAACTACAAAGGCTTCTCTTCTCATATGGACCACGACTCCTTGGACCTTATCTTCAAATTGCGCTGCTGCTGTAAATAAAGACATGGATTATGTGAAAGTTAAGCAAGATCATGGCTATTTGTATTTGGCTAAATCCTGTATATCTTCACTGGCTGGAGACCATGAAGTTGTCTCTGAACTCAAAGGTTCTGAACTGGTAGGACTGAATTATGAGGGACCATTTGATGAACTGCCTGCTCAAGAAGGGGTGAAACACAAAGTTGTAGCATGGGATGAAGTGTCTGAAACAGAAGGTACTGGAATTGTTCACATTGCACCAGGTGCTGGTAAAGAGGACTTTGCATTAGGTAAGCGCGAAGGTATACCGACGATAGCTCCTTTGGACGATCGAGGAGATTTTATAGAAGGATTCGATTGGCTGACGGGATTAAATGTATATGACGTTAATGACAAAATATATGAGAGTTTAAAGAGCAAAGGCAAATTCTATCGCCTAGAACGCTACAAGCATAGATACCCTCATTGCTGGAGATGTGGTTCAGAGTTGGTTTTTAGACTGGTGGATGAATGGTTCATAAAAATGGACCCACTGAGAGAGCCTCTATCTCGAGTCACTCAAAATATTCGATGGGTCCCTGAATTTGGGATGAAACGTGAGTTAGACTGGCTTAAAAACATGGACGATTGGATGATTTCTAAGAAAAGATATTATGGTTTGGCTCTCCCAATTTATAAATGCGCATGCGGTAATTTCGATGTAATTGGAAGTGAGAAAGAATTGGAAGAGAGAGCTGCTGAAGGCTGGGATGAATTTGAAGGGAATTCACCTCATAGACCTTGGATAGATTCCGTAAAAATTAATTGCTCTTCTTGCGGGGAGAAATTATCTCGTGTTTTAGACGTAGGGAATCCTTGGCTAGACGCCGGTATTGTTTCTTTTTCGACCTTAAATTACCGACATGACAAAAATTATTGGAAAGATTGGTTTCCGGCTGATTGGATTTCCGAGAGTTTTCCAGGGCAATACAGGAACTGGTTCTATTCCTTACTTACGATGAGTACAGTTCTAGCCGATTCTGAACCTTGCAAGAATATTTTCAGCTATGCGCTAATGCGCGACGCAAATGGCGAGGAAATGCATAAAAGCAAGGGTAATGCTATTTGGTTTGAGAATGCTGCTGAAAAAATGGGTGTTGACGCGATGCGCTGGCAATTCGCTGGTCAGAATCCCGCTTCGAATCTGAATTTTGGTTTTGATAGTGCAGATGAGGTACGTAGACAATTTTTGATTCCGTTGTGGAATGTATATTCGTTTTTTGTTACATACGCGAATATTGATAAATTTGATCCTGAGACTCAACCCCCCAACATATCAGATCGAGCTGAGTTAGATAGATGGATTCTCAGTGAATTAAATATTCTAGTGCAAACAGTCACCGGCAACCTTGAAAACTTTCAGCCGGAGAGAGTGACTAGGGAAGTTGAAAAGTTTATTGAATATCTTTCAAACTGGTATGTCAGGAGAAGTAGAAGAAGGTTTTGGAAATCAGGATTACTTACCGGAGCAGCTGACGATTCAGATATCGACAAACTTTCCGCATATGCAACATTGCACGAAGTTCTGATGACTTTAATAAAATTAATGGCACCTGTCATACCTTTCGTTACTGAAAAAATGTACCAGAATTTGGCTTCTAAATTCTCCTTCGGTAGGGAAAGTGTGCATTTGGAAGAGTATCCAGTTAGTGACGAAAGTTTGATTGATCAGGGTCTGATAGAAAGAGTTAGGCTGGCTATGCAGCTATCTAGTATGGGTAGGTCAGCTAGAAGTAAAGCAGGTATAAAGGTAAGACAACCTTTGCAAGAGTTGTTTGTTAAAACTAGAAATTCTAGTGAGCTAGAGATGTTAACGCTTATAGAAGATCAGATATTAGATGAGCTCAATATCAAAGAGATAAAACCAGTTGACGATGCTTCAGAAATAGTCAACTTTAGGCTACAGCCAAATTTACCCCTCCTAGGACCGAAATATGGTAAAGGTGTAGCTGCGATTAGAGAGGCGTTGGAACAGGCTGATGTTGATAGCGTAAGGATTGCTATCGAGTCTGGCAATACGGTAGATATTGCTGGGTTTGAATTAGGCTCAGAGGATATCTTGGTAAATGCTGATGAATTAGAGGGTTATTCTACGTCCACCGATGGGGGATATGCGGTTGGCATATCGACAGAAATATCCGATTCACTGAAAGATGAAGGACTTGCCCGAGAACTGGTTCACAGTATCCAAAATGCTAGAAGAGCTGCGGGGCTAGAAATATCTGATCGTATTGATTTGTTTGTAAATGGGTCAGATGAAATTTCGAGGGTAGTGGGTAATTTTAGTGACTATGTACTTCAGGAAACTTTAGCTTCTGAAGTCATATTCGGAGAAAGTTTGGATGACAGCTATTCCGAAAGCTATGAAATGGAAGGAGAACAAGTTACGATATCAGTCCGGAAATCGGACTAAATTTCGTAACTAAATTTTCCCCCTACCACAGTTTTCAAAACCTTGATATCTTTGATGGAGAAAGGATCCACCTCCAATATGTCTTCTTCAAGAACCACAAAATCGGCTAATTTACCCGGTTCAATTGAACCTTTTTCCAATTCTTCGAATGAAGCATAGGCTCCGTTTAAGGTGTAAATTCGCAAAGCATCTTTGGCCGATATTTTTTGACTTGGCCCCCAAAGAGTTCCATTTATATCGGTTCTAGTAACACAGCTTTGAATACCTAATAATGGCTCATACGGCCCTGGTGGGTAATCAGTAGCCCCGGTGGACATGACTCCGTATTCCATGAAAGATTTTTGTGCGAACATCCACTCCAACCTATCGTCCCCGTAAAACTGCATTTTTTCCCCATGGTAATAGACGTAAGTGCAAAAAGGAGTGGCTATGGTACCGGTTCTGTTCATCCTTGTTAAAATTTCTGGGTTAACAAGGGTACAGTGCTCTATGCGGTGCCTTGGGTTAGATCTTGGAAACTCTTTCAATACCTCCTCATACGCGTCCAATACCATAGATATTGCAAGGTCTCCATTAGCATGTATGCAGACCTGAAAGCCTTCTGAATGCATTTCTCTAACGGATTCATTTATCTCTTCCGGGCTCATGGCCTGTATGCCACAATCATCATGGTCGGAACCTATGTACGGTTCAGACAGATAGGCGGTCCGTGCTGCTATCGCCCCATCAGAGACCATTTTGATGCCACCAACTCTTAAGCGATCGTTCCCGAATCCTGTTCGTATTCCAGCATCTCTGAGGGCAGGGAAGTGGGTCTTTGCCATAAGCATGTAGACCCTGAGATCCAAGTCTCCGTTCTCTAAACCTTCCTGGTAGGTTACGAATTCATCGTTGGATACGCTTGCATCATGAACGCTAGTTAGTCCAACTTCGCTGAGCATTCCATTTATTAATTTGAGTCCTCTGCGTCGATCTTCGGCATCTACAGTAGGTAGTAATTCTCTGAATGCCTCAACTGCCCTTTCATAAATCACTCCATTTAGTTTTCCTGTGTTTGGGTCTCTACCTAATTTTCCCCCATGAGGATCGGGTGAATCGTCATTGTATCCAGCAAGGGCGAGGGCTTTGCTATTAACGTAATAAACATGACCGGCTCTATGGGAAACGTATACCGGTAGTTCGGTGCTGACTTTATCCAAATCTGTTGTTGTTAAGAACCTGTTTTCTTCAGTTTTGGTATCGTCATATTTGAATCCTTGGACCCAATTCCCCGTCTCTGTTTTTTGAGCCCGTCTTCTTAATGCATTTTCCACATCTGAAATGCTTCGTAAGTCGCAGTCCGCTGCCATAACGTGTTGCGACCCACTGCTGAGCACGTGTATGTGAGCATCAATGAAACCAGGAATAACTGTTTGTCCTGCTAAATCGAGTATTTTAGTATTGGGACCACTTAGCATAGCGGTATCAGTATTCGTACCCACGGCGATAAATCTACCATTTTTAACAGCGAAACTCTGTGCATTGGGCATCCTGCTGTCTACGGTATGGATGTTTCCATTGATCACTATTAAATCTGCGGTGTAATCAGGCATTATTCGACTAACCTTCCATCCGGTCACTTCTTAATTGAGGGAACAATATTACTTCCCGAATCGAAGGATTATTTGTAAGTAGCATAGTTAGCCTATCAATACCTATTCCAAGACCACCGGTAGGAGGCATACCATGTTCAATGGCGATCAGAAAATCTTCGTCTAAGCGATCCGTTTCCGCGTCTTGGAATTGCTGTCGGAGCGATTCCTGTTCTTCAAATCTAGCTCTTTGATCAACTGGATCATTCAACTCGGTAAAAGCGTTGCAAATTTCCATACCGCAAACGAACCCTTCAAATCTTTCGGCTATTCTGCCGTCGGTCGGAGATTTTTTTGCCAAAGGAGACATCGCTACGGGGTAGTCTACAAGGAAACAAGGTTGTACCAAGGTAGGCTCTATTTTATCCGAAATTAATTTGTCTAAAAGACCACTCCAACTGCTCTGTTGGCTCACATCTATTCCAGATTGGCTCATCGCATTTTTGAGAGAATCCACCTCTAGGTGGTCAAAGAAATCTATTCCACTAACTTCCAAAATTTTCTGTCTTAAATCAATCCTAGGCCACGGAGGTGAAAAATCCAGCTCATGATTTCCGTAAGTTACTGTTTCGGATCCGTTCAACTTTTTGGCGACAGTTGATACCAATTGTTCAACCATTTCCATGACATCATTGTAGTCTGTAAATGCCTCATAGCTTTCCATCGTTGTAAATTCAGGGTTATGTTGAAGGTCTACTCCCTCGTTCCTGAAAACCCGGCCGATTTCGAAAACTTTTTCAATGCCTCCTACGACTAAACGTTTCAAATGTAGTTCTGTGGCTATTCTTAAAAAGAGATCTCTGTTGAGAGCATTGTGATGAGTCGAAAAAGGATTCGCCATCCCCCCTGCTGCAATAGGTACTAGGATAGGAGTTTCAACTTCGATGAACCCCCTGTCCGACATAAATGTTCGTATGGTTCCTACTAGTAAACTACGATTTTTGACAGTTATGATGGCATCCTGGTTTGCAATTAGATCTAAATATTTTTGACGGAACCTTGTTTCTACATCCGTAAGACCATGCCATTTTTCAGGCAGCGGGCGCAATGATTTACATAGAACCGAAAAATTTTCTGATTGAAGAGTTATCTGTCCTGTTCTGGTTCTAAATAAAGTACCTTCTGCTCCAATCCAATCCCCAATATCGAGATCATCGAGTATTTCATAACGTTCATTAAGGACATTTTTACGCATCATTATCTGTAATCTGCCATCTATGTCAGACAAATCAATAAACGAAGCTTTTCCCATACCGCGACGACCCATTATGCGTCCAGCTACTTTTATCGTTTGGTTGAACTCGGCATTTCTTGATTCTGAGGATTCAAAGGCGGTTTCCGCCTCTTTGCTAGTGTGTGTCCTTTTGTAGTTAGTAGGGTATGGGTCTATACCTTTTTGACGAAGTGAGGCCGTTTTGTCTAAGCGTACCTTCATAAATTCTTGTTCGTTTTGTTGGGACAAAATTGACCCCTTTTTCCTAAAATGTTTTAAATTGGAAGCTAATTTTAACTGTGCTAAAAGTACATGTAAAACATCGCATTGCCCAAACATTAAAGGTGTAAAGGTTTTTTATAAATATTGCTTTTAAAAAAGCACATATTTTGCTTTGCGAACTAGTTATGAATTGTTACCATCCAGTAAATCGGTTTAATTTTAGATGACTGAAGGATCCGTCTCAGTGATAAAGATATCGGGAGGTTACCTAAAAGGTAGGTCAATAGGTTCTCCCGCCAGAGGTAAGGGCGTTAGACCAACCACACAAAAGGTAAAGTTGGCACTCTTTTCAATGTTGAGGGATACTGTGGTGAATAGCAGGGTGTTGGATCTTTATTCTTGTACCGGGGCTTTGGGAATAGAAGCTATCAGCCGTGGAGCCTTGGAATGTGATTTTGTGGAAAGAATTGGACGCAATTGCAGGTTGATATCAGATAATTTGAAAATTATGGGTCTGGATAAAGTGGGAGAAGTGCATCAAGGCGAATCATTTAGGTTTGTTGAGCAATCGGAAGGGGGATATGACATGGTATTTTTGGACCCTCCCTTTGAACTTGATGATTGGGATACAGTAATGTGCGAAGTTGGAAAATCTGGATTCGTTAATAAGGGCGGTAGAGTGATAGCGGAGCATAGATCCAATCTGGACTTACACTCCTTTTACGGTAATGTGAATAGAATTAATAATAAAACCTACGGGGATTCCAAAGTAACTATATATGAGGTTGTAAGTGGCTAAAGCATTTTACCCAGGAAGTTTTGATCCGGCCCATAATGGGCACATTGATGTTGCTAGGCGAGCATCTAGACTTTTTGATCAAGTGGTGGTGGGTGTTTACAAGGCTCCACCGAAAAATTTAATGTTTGATACCGAAGAAAGAGTTGCCTTATTTCAAGAGTCTTTGGACGGGATAACCAATGTGGAAGTGGTTCCATTTACGGGTTTAGCACCCACGGTGGCCCGTGAGGTTGGGGCAGAAGTGATACTACGGGGCCTAAGAGCCGGGTACGATTTTGAACAAGAATTTGAAATGGCCCTTATGTGGCGAAATTTGGCGCCTGATATTGATGTAGTGTGCATGATGAGTGCACTAGAGCACCAGTTTATATATTCCAGCAGGATAAAAGAAGTCGCCCGCCTAGGGGCCAATATAGATAATTTGGTGCCGCCTCACGTCGCGGAAGCGCTTAAAGAGCGTCTTTAGATTTGCTTAGTATAAGTCAGGGAGGATACTAATTATGGATGTTAATCAACTGGTCAGCGAACTAATCGAGGTAAGTAAAAACGGTACACGGGTTCCGGGTTTCCGTGGTAAAACGATGATAGATGCTGACAGGCTAGGAATGCTTCTATCTGAGTTACAAAATAGTATGCCATCAGGAGTCCAAGAGGCCCAAACCATAATCACACAAAAGGACAGCATCATCAGTCAGGCGCAGATGGAAGCAGCTAGAATTCTTGATGATGCAAGGAACACGGCTGCTCAGATATCAACAGAGGCTTCAGTTGAGCAAGAAGAAAAAGTCTCAAATTCAGAAGTCTTGAAAGTGGCCAGTAATAGAGGGGAAGAAATTGTAGCTACAGCTTCAGGCGAAGCCCAAACACTAGTTACAGGAGCCCAAGACGAAGTTCAAACGGTCATTCAAGACGCTCAGCGTCGCGCATATGCACTGATAAACGATGCGGAAAGTCAAGCTACTGAGCTTCGACAAGGTGCAGATCGCTATTCCAATGAAGTTTTATCTTCCATAGAAGAACAGTTGTCTAATCAACTCGGTCAAGTAAGGCGTGGGCTGGATGCATTAAACGCCACCCAAACTCCTAAACGGATACAAAATAATGTGCGAGAAGCGAGTAACAGTTTGTAAGACGATCTGAAATACAGGCGTTGGGTTAATGGGCAAGTGAACTTTGGACGAAATCATGGAGATTTTCCAAAAACGAAGCGTTTTCGTCTAAAGTAAATCCATCTACCTTTTCAACACTATCTCCACTGAACCCGTCCACTGCTCCCATGGCGACGATTTTTTTTATGTTGTGAATATCCTTTTCAACTGAGGGAAGTAGGTTTCTCCCTTTCAAAATGGATATTGCGGCTACTAACCCATATCCCCCCCAATTTGAAACACTGCTTATTATTAGTTTAGTCGTTTTGGTTTTTGCTGGGAAGCCGACCAACTCCCTCGAACTCTTAACCTCTGAATAAAGATTTCCCAATCCGATCTCGTTTCCACCATCCCCAATACCGACGCTGGCGCAGTGCTTTTCAAATAGAAGATCTATTCTCGCAGTACTGCTAGTGATGTCCATGTCTCTCATATTTCTGTACAGTCCGTCGATAGCCGGGGCACATCTCTCGATCGATATCAAAAGGTCAGGGTTTTCTTTTTCTAGTATCTCGGATGCTATTTTTCTGCTTTTAGGAAGGTTTTCAATGGAGAATTCTATGGTTCTCGATCTTCCTGTTGATATTGCCTTTACCATTTGATAGCAATATTTATCGGTGACGTAGACTACCTCATATCCTATTTGCTCCAAGGCGTTTCCGATTGCTACCGCTCCAGGGGGACCATCAGTCTCAGCAGCTCCGGCACTCAGAATGTAAAATCCAGTTGTGATTATTACTTTTCCGGGATTGGCTAATGTGAAATTAGCAGCATCGAAACAGAAATCTCTAGTAAGAGAATTTCTAATTTTTGAAATACCTCTTTTATCCTGACTAAGTATGAGTTCTTCTAGTGTCATAGGTTTATTTATAGAACAGAATAATCTTCATCTTTCATGTCGGTTATAAACATATGTCCTGGGGAATGGGTCACCATTATGGGTGGTTTCGACGACATAGCTACTGATTGAGGAGTGACCCCACACGCCCAAAAAACGGGTACTTCACCTTCTTTTATTACCGTGGGGTCTCCAAAATCCGGTTGAGATAAATTCGTTATCCCAATTGCTGACGGGTTTCCAATGTGAATTGGGGATCCGTGCACACCAGGGAATCGCGATGTGACTTGAACAGCTCTCACTACTTTTTCTTGAGGTATTGATCTCATTGAGACCACCATCGGTCCAGAAAATGGGCCTGCTGGCACTGTTGGTATGTTGGTTATGTACATTGAGACGTTGGTCTTGTTTTCAAAGTGGGGAAGTCTTATGCCGTTATTTATTAGGGCGGATTCAAAAGAAAAGCTGCAACCTAACAGAAATGAGACAAAATCGGATTCCCATAATCCATTGAGATCACTTATTTCAGCTGTTAATTTCCCACTTTCATACACACGGTACAATGATACATCTGTTCTAATGTCACTTGAAGGTGCTGTCACCGATACCTCAACCTGGCCGGGGTCCAAAACCTCAATTAGCGGACAAGGTTTAGGGTTCCTCTGGCAAAAAAGAAGAAAATCAAAAGCGTACTCTTTTGGGAGAATAGCCAAATTAGCTTGAACGTAACCAGCTGCAACACCCGAGGTGGGGCGTTCATATTCGCCGCCTCGTATTAGTTCCCTAATCGCTTTAGGTGATAGTGATACTTCAGAAATAGTAGTCATTTGAAACATCTTCCTCCAGTCCACTCATTGGTAACATAGGTTGTTGGGAAGTTTAACAATAGAATCAAAACTATTCCATAGCGGCATAATTTATTGATGCCTTTCAGTTGGCATGCTATTCTTCACCTGGTCTGTCGGGGAGTAGCGCAGCTTGGTAGCGCACGTGCATGGGGTGCACGGGGTCGCAGGTTCGAATCCTGTCTCCCCGACCAGTTATTTATAGTCTGCTTTCACAAATCTTATTAATTCAATTAAGGCGTGATTTGAAGCTCTCTGTCTCATTCTGGAATTTCCAGCCCTATATTTTCCAGATATGCATGTAGTCTCATGGTTACTACTTATCTTGAAATTTACAGTTCCAAAGCGGTGTTTTGGGTCTTCAAGCAATAGGGGAGATATATTAAGGTGGACGTCTGCCTGACAGAAGGAACTACAGGGTTGGTTGGGTTCTTGATACTCAAGGATGGGCTTTGTGGTGGGAGTTTTTATTAATCCTTGGACAAGTATATCGTCGAACGTTTCACTCTCTGAAAGAAGGCCACAGACGGCTCCTCCTGTATATGATTCAGTGATGCAGAGGCGGAGATTTTTTGAATGAAGGAGATTGGTGGCCACTTCTGCAGCGGTGTCGTCATCTTGACCCCAGATAAAACTGGCACCCACCGTTTTAATAATTTGGTGTTCGATTTGGCTGATTAGAGAGGCGGCTTCCGAATATGTAGCGGCTTTTGCTATTGCTCTAAGATGTATGCCATCTTGCTTTGAATAAATTCCAAGATAAGGATTTTCTTGCCCGAAAAGATGCGACAGTACTTCGTCTAATTCTCCTTCAGAACGGCCGAATGTTTTGATGTTTTTTGTTACGATGGAAATGCCGTCGGAAAAAGCCGTAAGCTTATCTACCACATGGTCTTTCCACATAGGAATTAATTCCATTGGAGGTCCAGGCATTGCAATTATTATTTTGGAGTCTTTACTTACAAACCAACCTGGTGCAGTACCATTTGGATTAGGTAGAGGAATGGATGAAGGTATTAAACTAGCTTGTTTGATGTTAGTTTTCGGCATGATGATGCCGCGCGCCGCAAAACTTACCTCTAAATCATTGAGGAGTTTGGGATCAATTTCCATCTTTTCTTCGAAAAATCTGGCGATCGATTCTCTCGTCAGATCATCAGAGGTTGGGCCAAGGCCCCCAGTGGTTATTACCACATCAGATCTAGTTAATGCTGACTCTATTCCTTTTACAAGGTCGTTAATATCATCTCCGATTTTGACAGCAATCTTTAATGACATGCCTAATTTAGGTAGTTCAGAAGCTAGAAAAGCTGAGTTTGAATCAACCAACTCCCCCATGAGTAGCTCGGTTCCCACTGCAATAATTTCAGCATCCATAACTATGACCCTTCCGAACTTTAAGCGGTCGATTCAGTTAAATTTAATCGGCGTATGGAATATCTTCGTACAACCCTAATATGGTTTCTACCCATAGTTTAGGAAATAGAAGGACTGGCTGAGGCACTCCTTCCTCTGCAGACTTACCGTAATAGGCCTGCCCGTCGGGGTCAGGGTCCCCAATCAAAAGTAAGGAGCCGTCGGTGTATGTTGTACCCTGCTCTGTTGTGTTTTCGAAACGTATTTCTACTGCTGCTGAGTTGTCTCCAATACCCCATTGAGAATAATCCCGATCTCGAACTTTGTGGACTGCAACATCAACCCCAGAAGGATTTTTTATTGTAGGCAAAAGTTTCTGCCATTTGTCATCATCGACCAACTGTGATTCTGTTCCGACGAGGTAATCAATTACTCGCCAAGTTCCATCTTTTTCTCTTTTGAAATTCAACTGAGCCTTGTCGGATTTAACATTTTCGGATTTGGGAAAAATATTTATTTCGCTGATTTGGTTTGTGGGTCGTTCGATATACCACTTAGGATAGGGTGGTTCTACTGCTAGTCGAGCCAGCACATCACCCCACGTGTCGGCGATTAGAAATAATTGTGGAAACCCCACGATCTGTCCATAGTGGTGCCAGCCGTTGGTAGTTTTGTCGCCAAGTCTGAATTCTAAAGTCCTATTAAGGGTGAGACCGATATTTACTATAGTATGAGGGTTGTCAAGGCCGTATTGGGCTGGGTCGTCTATTAGGGTAGTGGTTTCTGTTAAATCCCGTTTCGTTTGCGGCCCTCCAAGGATAAAAGCAATACCACCCCATCGATTGTGGTTAGGGGGGATCAAGATATCCCAATCAAATGCCCAGGTACCTGAAGGGGTTTTGACAAATGATTCACTTTTGTCCTTATGAGTGATTCGGATTGACGTCATATCATCTACTGAAACTTGGTAAAACCAAGGTTTTGGAGGAGGTTTCTTGTCCTCTTGGATAAAAGGGTTGAATATGTAAACTGCAACAGCGATAACTGCCAGTATTATTAACGCTAATGTGGCTTTAAGATTCAATTTTAATCTCTCTTATCTACGTCTCCACCATACAACCATAGCCATGAAGAGCATGAAGGTCGGAGGGAGTGTCCAACTGGACCACTTAATGAAATCCCTTTCCCTACTGTTCACAACCAGTTCCCTGTAGGGCAGTAGTTTGGGCCTTATGGATATCAACTCAAAATCATCGGCGAGCCAATTGATTGAATTGAGGAAAATATCTGAATTATCCATGCTGGCGAAATATTTATTGCTGGCAAAATCTGAGTCGGAGAATAGAACGATTTTTGCAAGTTGGTGAGTGGCTCCTAAATCAGTATACATTCCTGTGGCCTCAACCACAGCAGCTAAAGGAAAAGGACCTTGTTGCTTATCCAAAGAGTATGTAACATCTTCAGGATCTTTGGTCAGCCAGCTTGCTGGGGTAGTCATGCCAAGTGGAGTGAATTTAATATGGTCTCTTAGTGCAAATTCCTCAGCTGAAGGACTGAGTATTGCAGCCGAATCTGGGAAAATTGTTACCGATATGTTATCAGCTATAGTAAGGCCAGGGGTCGAGTTGCTTGTGGTAAATTGACCATTGGCTTTTTGCACCATTGGAGTGAGCATCGCCCCTGAGACATTACTTACTGCATCTACCACATGTTCATTGGATATTGCTATTCCGTAAAGAGCGGCCAGACCGTTAAATTTTACTGGCGGATTCGGATCGAGTAGCATTAATATTCTTCCACCATCCCTAATATATTTCAAAATCGCTGTTAGTTCAGGCTCGTCCAAGTCTTTATTATCTTTAGGCCCTGCAATTATTAATACGGCAGCATCACTAGGCACGGCTTCAAACTGCTTCAAATTCAAAGGCATCACAAAGTAATTGTCTCTTTTCATACCTTCTATTGCTAGATCTAGGCCTTCCAATCCGATTGCACCAGTTATAGGGTCTCTAGACACGGATGTTTCACCATGCCCAGTTAAGTAATAAATTACTTTTTGCTCCGTCCCTGTTGCTATTAATATACCGGTCACAAAATCTTGTTCTGTTAAAACGGTGACGCCTTCAAATTTGCCATCATCTGCTTCGAATACAATTGATGGGTAAGTTGTCACGTTATATTTCAACGCTTCCGATCGGTTTAATTCAGGATCCACAAATGAAAAACTAAACTTGTCAGATCTTCTGTCAAATTCGTTTAATAGGTCTTCAGCCGATTGTCGTTGTTGGTTGCCTGAGGAAACCGAGGACACAAAGAAGGCATACGCATGCACCGGCTGATTGTTTTTGGAAAGGTTATCCAATATCCCATAAGTTTGTTCTGAAAGTGTGAAAATTCTTGTGGCTGTAACATCAATCCTATTTGGATTTTGGTACAATAAATAGTTGGCTATTAGAAGAATTACGAAGAATGCCAGAGTCATAATGGCCACATTTAAGCCGTATCTTCCTTTTCTTCCTGCAAGGAACATTGCCACTGCCCTTGGTGATAGTACTAGTGCTATCAATATTAGTCCGGTGCCGGCCATCAGAACCCACAGAGATAAATCTTTGAGACCTTCAAAAGCTAAATTAATGGAACCACCGAAGATAACTGCGACTATGCCTGCGAATCCTAATGTAATGCTCCAAAATTTGGAAGATTTAATGGACGATAATATTATTTCGGTATAAGAGGCATCATTTATTTGAGGTTGAAGTGCCATCCTTATCTCCACCTTCTTGTTTCAAGGGAACGTATTGATAAGAATAAAAATATCGCCACAATACTCAAGAAGTAGACTACATTGAATAGGTCGATAACCCCTCTGCTGAAATCTAACAACTTAGCATTCATGGATAGTGCATTAATGAATTCGGCGGCGGCGCCATCCACTAATGATGAAACCCTATTTACGAACGAAAATATCAGTAATATAGCTGTTGCTACTACAGCTGATATTATCTGGTTACCTGAAAGAGATGAACCTAGCATACCGATTGCAAGAGCAGCCGCCCCATGTAGTATTAGTCCTAGATAGGCGCTGATGACTGGGCCCGTGTCTGGATTGCCAAAAAAATAGACGATGAAAACGTAATAGAAGGTTACCGATTGGATTGCTAAAAGCATCAAAAGGCTAGCGATATATTTGCCTAAAACCACTTCCCATTCCCGGACTGGGGATGTTAATAATAATTCCAGGGTTCCTAATTTTTGCTCCTCAGCTAGCAATTTCATTGTAATGAGAGGTGCAAGGAACACAATGAAAAAACTTGACCAATCCGAAAGTCCTCTCACCCCGGCCTCAGCAAATGGTTTGCTTACATCAAATACAAAAAACACCCCAGTCAAAACTAAGAACATAGCTCCGACTATGTAGGCGGAAGGAGTCGAAAAGTAGGCTTTGGTTTCTTTTCGAGTGATAGCAATCAAATTTGTCAAGAAGTTTCCCCCGGAGGACTGGGTAGTTCCTCTTCCTCTAATGTGAGTCTCAGGAATATTTCTTCCAAAGACATACCAAGTGATTGTAGTTTGAAAAGTTCCCATCCATTAGCCACAACCGCTTTGGCTAAATCATGTCTAAGATCCCGTCCTGTATCCACTGTTATATGATACCTGTGATAAGCTCCACCTGTTACTGGAATTCTTTCGATTGATTGGATTCCGTCTACCTCTTCTAGCACAGGGAGTATTTCTCTGTTAGGCCCCTTTACTTCAATTTCCACCCTTTCTATCCCTGATAAACTGGTACCTAAGTTGCTAGGGTCGTCTACAGCAACGATTTGACCTTCGTGAATAATGATCACCCTATCACAGATCATGCTTACTTCCGGGAGAATGTGTGAGCTTACTATCAAAGTATGTTCTTCGCCCAGGCTTTTTATTAATTGCCTAGTCTCTACCACTTGGATCGGATCAATTCCTATGGTGGGTTCGTCCAAAACTAAAACGTCAGGTTCATGCAAAATCGCCTGTGATATTCCGACTCTCTGTCGATACCCTTTAGAGAGTTTTCCGATAATAGTATTGCTATATTCTTCAAGCCGGCAGAGTTCAATAACCTTGGATACCCGTTTTTTTAATTGTGAGGAAGACATTCCCCTGATTTGACCCATGAAAGACAGGTAATCATTGACCCCCATGTCCTCGTAAAGTGGTACTGTTTCCGGTAGATACCCTATGTGTCTTCTAGCAAGTAGGGACTGTTCAACAATGTCATATCCTGCTATTTTGGCAGTGCCGGAAGAGGGTGGTATAAATCCGGTTAATATTTTCATAGTGGTCGATTTACCGGCCCCATTAGGTCCGAGGAAACCAAGAATTTCCCCTTGTTCTACTGAAAAATTCAAACCCGTTACGGCAGGGAAATCACCGTAATATTTAGTTATGTCTATCGCTTCAATCAATTATGTAATCCTTAATTCCTACACATCGTATTGTATCTGGAATTGGTCGACGGTAAGAAGAGAACTGAGGAATGTTAATCTAACCGGTTCCAGTGTACAAGCATATTTTAACCCCCTTCACAATTACAATGATATTCTCACCTTTTTATCAGACCTATTTGTAGGAAATGTGCATGCTAATATTTATAGTGGAACATTTGGATGTGATTGCGAGGATTGATTATCATGTCACAGTCGGAAAATAGAATCATATATTTTGATCATGCCGCGACTACTCGCATGAGACCTGAAGTCTTGGATGCCATGTTGCCATATTTGCAATTCAGCTATGGGAATCCTTCAAGTATATATACCCTAGCCCAGGAGGCGAGGAAGGCGGTTGATGAATCTCGAGAATCAGTGGCGCGAATACTTGGCGCTAGAATTAGCGAAATAGTATTCACAAGTGGTGGGACCGAATCCGATAATGCCGCAATTAAAGGCGCTGCCTCGGCAATGCGTAATTTGGGCACTCACATTATAACGACGGAAATTGAACATCATGCTGTTTTACATACTTGTCAACAGATGGAGCAATTTGGGTTTGATGTAACTTATCTGCCTGTTGACAAGTATGGGATGGTTTCAGTAGATGAGGTTTTGGATTCTATAAGAGATGACACCATTCTTGTTAGTGTGATGATGGCAAACAATGAGATTGGAACTATCCAACCTATCAAAAAAATCGCAGAATCTGTGAAATTATTAGCCCGGGAAAAGGGGAAGACGATACTGGTCCACACTGATGCAGTGCAGGCGGCTGGTTCACTTGAGGTAAATGTAAAAGATTTAGGGGTCGATATGCTAAGTATTTCTGGCCATAAATTTCATGGCCCAAGAGGCGTAGGACTTCTTTATTTGCGGAGAGGCACCCCTTTTGAACCACTGATAATGGGAGGTGGTCAGGAACGCCAGAACCGATCTGGTACCGAAAATGTACCAGGAATAGTGGGGTTGGCAAAAGCTTTAGAGCTAGCGGCAAAGGATAGGGAAGAACTAAAGGTTAGCTTATCTGCCAAACGAGATAGGATAATTAAAGGACTAAAAGATGAAGTTGAAGAAATGACTGTAAATGGTCATTTAACCGACCGGCTTCCAAATAATGTCAGCGTATCTTTCCGCGGGATAGAGGGCGAACCTATTCTTCTAGGCTTAGATTTTGCTGGGATTTGTGCTTCTAGTGGAAGTGCATGTTCATCAGCTTCACTGGAACCGTCTCATGTGTTGCTGGCGATAGGCCATTCTGCTGAGCTAGCTCAAGGTACCCTTAGAATCACCTTGGGCCGGGACAATTCTAACGAAGATGTAGATTATCTTATGGAGGTGCTTCCGAATCTCATAAAAAAGCTACGTGATTTGCCTTCCTTATCCGCCCATCCTTGATTTACGATGTGATAGATTGATGAGCCTGTATTTTAAGAGTTAAAGAATTTAGAAAAACCATGATTATTTTTACTAATTTTAGATCGATTTTGGCTGTTTTATCGGCCTGTTTAATCTCAATCACTTTTTTTGTGTCCTGTAACTCGGAACAATTAGATTTGGGAGCGACTGGCAGGAACCTTGAAATACATGCCTCACGACCTCAAGTTGTTTCCAAAGCGTTTTATACCCAAGGTGACATCACGAGGATCATTACACCTAGTGCATCGAACAGGAAATTGGCCGTTGTTAACACGACGATAGTTAATAGAAGTAGTACGGTTATACCGATATCGGTGGACCCAGATGCTGTGCAACTTGGTGATCGAAGGGGAAAAAAATCTAGTGCGATAGATCCTTTTGCACGATCCAAGGAGATTTCAGGAGTTATAAAAGCAGACCCTGATGTCTTAGAAATAAACCCGGTTTTATGGGGGGAAATAGAGTTGGCCAGAGGGTTTCAGATATCGGGCAATCTGGTTTTTGATGTGCCAAAAGGACTGACTTTGGGTACAATATTTTGGGATGAAGTTGAATATATACCTGTAGATTTCATAGACTACTGGAAAGATAACGATTAGCGTTAAATTGCAGACAAGCTAGATTAGGATAAATAAAAGACCTACTTTAGGTAGATAGGAGAGTATGCCATGGCGGATACTGTTGAAATAACTGACAGTAATTTTCAGGAAGAAGTACTAAACTCAGATATACCTGTGCTCATTGACTTCTGGGCTGATTGGTGCCAGCCATGCAAGATGATAGCTCCTATAGTTCAGCAGATCGCTGATGAGTATGAAGGCAAAATCAAAGTGGGTAAATTAGACGTCGATAGCAATGGGCAAACTTCTTTAGACTACAATATTAGGGGAATCCCAGCTCTTTTGATTTTTAATGATGGGAAACCAATTGACCAAATAGTGGGCGCTGTTCCAAAATCTGTAATTCAAAAGAAAATTGATGACGCCCTTTCTGAATAATCTTATTAAATCACCTTAATTCTAAGGAACAACTTAACCTGGGAGCGGTTGAGGCCTGGTGGTCTCTGCGGACTTCAACTCCGTTGGCAGCAATCCTTCGATTGGTGCGGTGGGTTCGACTCCCTCGCGCTCCCGCCATATGGCTGATGTATTGTCTCAGATAACGTATGGGTGCAGAAATGAAATTACTTCACACGATGCAGGCAGAGCTTAAAAATTCCCCGGTGAGTTTAGCAACTTTAGGGTTATTAGTTTCAACTTTGGAATATCCAGAAATGAACGTTGATGATGAATTGGCCTCATTTAGACAGTTAGAGTCGGTGCTGTCTCGGAGAATCCAGTCAAATTCAAGTCTATTGCAAAAAATAAATGAAATCAGCGAATATTTTTTTTCAGAACTGAGTTTCTCAGGGAATGTTAAAAATTATTATGATCACAAAAATAGTTTTATAAATGAAGTTTTGAACAGGCGTCAAGGAATACCAATTACCCTTGCCATACTGTACATGGAGATTGCTTCAAGGTTGGGGATTGATGTTGCAGGAATCGGGATGCCAGGACATTTTCTTGTTCGTGCTAAAGAAAAAACTGAAATATTTTACATAGACGTATTCAATAAAGGGACGGTGTTGAGCAAAGATGAATGTGAAAAAATGTTCAATGATCATGTCTCAACTTCATTCACTTGGGATGACCGTTATTTGGTGCCAGTAGATGATAAATACATGATTGTAAGATTATTGCGAAATTTGAAGTACATTTACTTAAGTGAAGATAAAACTAAACAAGCCTACAAGGTTATGGATTTAATAGTTGGCCTTGAGCCTGACAACCTTTTTGAGATTAGAGATAGAGGGATGGTGGGTTTTAGGGTAGGTCATAAAAAGCAATCTATAAAAGATCTCAAAAGATTCCTGGAAAAAGAGCCTGTTGGGCGCCCGGCCGTTGAAGCTTCCAGTGTATTAGAGCTTTTGGAAAGGAATCACAAAAAATGGTAGGGGATGTGCGAATAATTCACCCCGAAGTTCCAGCGGAGCAGGAAATGAGAGAAAAGAAATATTGGCTAATGAAATCAGAACCCTCTGATTATTCCTTTGAAGACCTGAAATCCGAGGACAGGGCCACAGCGGAATGGGATGGAGTTAGGAATTATCAAGCTAGAAATCTCCTACGGGATGAGATAAAAATTGGTGACGGGGTATTGTTTTACCACTCAAATTCAAAACCTTCTGCTGTTGTTGGAACCGCAGTAGTCGTTAAGGACGGATACGCGGATTTCACGGCCTGGGATCAGGATTCAAAACATCCAGATACTAAAAGTACTCCAGATAACCCAATATGGTTTATGGTTGATATCAAGGCTGAGTTAACATTTAAAACGCCTATATCCCTTCAAGATATCAAAACAACCCCTGAGCTTTCAGAAATGGTTTTGGTAAGAAATTCCCGTTTGTCGGTCCAACCAGTCAGGAAATATGAATTCGATTTCATAGTAAAAATAGGTGTCGGACAAGGATAAATAAAATAAGTCATGGCTACTCAAAAAGAGGCTTTACTAAATTTACAGAAATCAGTGTGGCAATCTTTGGAAGATCTCTGTTCTAGCTTAAACATGGATGACTGGAACACTAGTACAGATTGCCCTACCTGGACAGTCAAAGATTGCATCGCCCACCTAATTGGAATTGAACATAGGTTGCTTGGCCGGGATGTACCGAATGTGGATTTGCGGGATACTAGCCACCTTAGGAATGACCAGGGGTTTAAGAATGAGGTAGATGTGGTTTCGAGACGGTCTAATACGGTAGAGGAGTTGATACAAGAATTCCGAAATGTCAATTCAGAAAGAATTATTATTCTGGAGTCTCAGTCTGATTTTGGCTCTGCCGTCGAGTCTCCGATTGGACAAGTAAGTGTGGCAGATCAGGTTTCAGTGAGGGTTTTTGATTGTTGGATACACGAACAAGACATTCGTCGGGCAATCGGAAAACAGGGAAACCTTTCAGGCCCGGTAGCCGAACATTCTTTCCAAAGAATGGTCAATGTTATGCCATATGTTTTTGGCAAAAAAGTCAATGCCCCGGAAGGAACTTCCATTAGATTTAAGATTCACGGAGCCCATCCTTTTGATATAAGAGTGAAAGTTGTGGAAAAGAGGGCGGTATTAGTACCTGAATTATCTCAGGCAACAATTGAGCTAGAAATGGATAATGAAGCCTTTCTTTGTCTTGCTTGCGGCAGGTGGGATCCAGATATGGCTATTGCTGACGGTAGGATTGTTATTAAAGGGGACGAATCTTTTGGCGCATTAGTTGCCCAAAAGATGAATTATATGGTTTAAGGGAAGCCCAATATTTAACCTTCAAGTAGTATTTTGACAATATCCCCTGCTACTTCCTTGGCCCTTTCCTTCAATGAGTTTTCATCCAAACTTCCAAGTGGGTGAGGCACTACTGCAAATGGAAATTCCGGAATTCCTCCCATTTTAGACATAGCAACGGCACTACTTACAAATGGTTCAGTGCATATTACAGCGGCAGGTAAACCTCTTTTCTCAAATTGAATTCCGTCGTGCACACTGCACGAAGAGCACGACCCTCAATCACCTGAGGCTGTGATAATCACATCACATTGATTGGCTAGCTTTTCTAACAAATCCGGAGGGCATGGTCTTGAAGCGTTACCTTTGTTATCTTTAATAACAGCCCCTAGCCCATGATCATCCTTGAGAATCTCATACACGTATTGGAGTATTTCTACAGAGTTCTTTTTGCCGTTAGCAAGCAGCCCTACCGTCAATCCATTAAGCGATTCTGGGCGTATCGCCAGCAGGGAATTCTGTGAATTGGCGTCTATTGTTGGATCCAAAACTCTAATTCCTTCAACCATAAAGTTCCCCCTTTTTCTTTCCCCTATCATACAGTATCTTGCGCTTTGCACCTGTTTATATGAACTTAAATTAATTCTTTTGTGACAGATTGTGACCCTACCCCGCCTGACCAAAGTGGTATGACGCATGAAAAAGCTCCTGCAGCACCCCCTCCCACTAGCAATGTGAAGCTTTCTGGAGTCAATGCAGAGTGTGTTACCTCAGAGCCTGTTGGCCTGGATCCTGGGGGTATTGATCCAAATCCCCATTCGTCGTTTGTCCTTACGGCCATTTCATAAAGGAAATCTCTAATTTGGTTTTTAGTCCACCCAGCCTTTTTGAAAGATAGAACGTGTTCAGGACAAAATATTATTACTATTTCTCCTTGGTTAGGACCTGCAGCAAAAAGGGCATCCCTAAAACTTCTAAGTATGTTTTCGGGATTTTGACTTGAATGATTACTTACTTGGATTGGAGATAGACCTGCGAATACCGAAACGGTGTTGGCATTTTTTGAAAAACCCCTGTCTTCTCCTGTGTTAGGCCACGGTCGGAAATCTTCATTCTCAGTTATGCACCAGGTATATTTACCAGCATGCCCCAGGGTGGCTTTGTCAATTTCTCCAGATCTGGAGCCGGTGCAATTAATTACGACTAATCGAAGGGCTCTGCCAATGGTCGCGTTTGCTTGATGCCCTGGGCCGAAGAGACTTATTCCACCATTCAACCCTATTTCTTTTGCGATTGATCCGGTTACCAGCGTTAAAATGCCTGCACCCATGGTACTAGCTGTGATCCCGTGGAGATTAAACTTTGATTCAACTAATGCCTCTACAGCTGTCAGTATTATCGGGAAATATTCTGGTTTGCAACCAGCCATCACTGAATTAATGGCAACTTTCTCTATTGTGATTTCCCTGCCTTTGACAGGCTCAATTCCTATAATGTCTGTATTAGATTGACCCGAAAGGGCCATAAATTTAGAAACTTCGTGCTCCGTTGGTAAGTTAATTGGAAGACCATCAGTCCAGCCTTGCTCAAGAAAGTACTCACTTGCTTGCTGTAAGGTACTAAAGGAATAGGTTTTCGACATTGGTGATGAGGACACGATTCCACCTCATATTAGTGAACTTTTGTGAATAGAAAACACATTTTACCCATCTAGATTGGAACGATATTACTAAATGGACCATATATATTAAGTCATTGGTTCATTATACGGATTGAATTACAGTAATTTAGGTTGTAATATCTTCCTAATAACTCTTCCTTTCAAGCATTTAATTGCATTTCACGTAATATATAAACATACAGGGGTATTGATATGGCAAACAAAGGTAAATCACTTGTTGTTGTTCAGCTTTCGGGTGGGAACGATTATTTGAACACTGTAGTTCCTTACGGCGATGAGGAGTATTACGATTTCAGGAGGACTGTCCATATTGAACAAGACAAGGTCCTTCCTATAGATAAAGTTTACGGTTTTAGCCCCCATTTAGCACCGATTAAAAGACTTTATGATCAGGGAAAAGTTGCTGTTATAAACGGTATTGGTTATGACAATCCAAATAGGTCTCATTTTCGCTCTATGGATATTTGGCATACCGCTCAGCCTGATGAAATAGGGACCGAAGGATGGCTTGGAAAAGTTATTAGAGATCTAGACCCAAAGGCTGAAAATGTCTTGACTGGCGTGAACTTCGGTAGAGGGTTGCCAAGAGCCCTCGGGGTTCGAGGAGTGCCTGTTGCGTCTGTTGGTAACTTGGACACATATGGCTTATTCCCAGATATAAAAGACGAGTCAGCCAAAAAACTGGCGCTTGACGCGTTTGCTCACATGTACGGTGGAGTACAGGGAAAAGATCCGGTTCTTAATTTCCTAGGCCAGACAGGAATGGACGCCTTAAAAGGTGCGGATATACTTAGGACTGCCCCTCAAAAATATAGTTCGGCTATTGAATACGCGGCAAATCCGATTGCCCAGGGAATGAAAAGCATAGCCCAGGTTCTACTCGCTGATTTTGGCACTCGAGTGTTTTATACACAACACGGTAGTTTTGATACTCATTCAGGAGAGATCATCACGCATGCAAAACTTTGGGATGAAGTATCTGGTGCGGTCGGAGATTTCTATGATGATATGCAAGAACATGGGCGTGAAGATGAAGTTGTAGTAATGATATTCTCTGAATTTGGAAGACGTATCAAAGACAATGGTTCTGGCACCGATCATGGTTCTGGCGGTGTGGCGTTTATTATCGGTGGCGAAGTTAAAGGTGGAATGTATGGGCAATACCCGTCGATAAGAGAGGCAGATCAGCTGGAAGGCGATTTACATTTCAACAACGATTTTCGGTCCACGTATTCGACCATTGTTGAAAAATGGTTTGGGTTGGACCCTGTTCCAATAGTAAATGGGCACTTTGAACAGTTTGATTTCGTCAATGCCTAAATAATAAGACTATATAGGATTGTATTTGACCTTAAAAGATAATTGTTGAGAGGTGAGAGATATGAGTCAAGATGCTTCTTTAATGGCCCATCTTATGAGGCGGGCTGGGTTTGGTGCCACTCGTAATGAATTGGAAGAATGTTTGAGCGATGGTTACAAGACCACGGTGGATAAATTACTAAACCCTGGCGAATCCAATCACATGCCAGATGATCTAATTCGACGATACCACGTTGACCAATCAGAATTGAGACAATTGGATGGCGCGGGTGCTTATTGGCTCTACCGCATGGTAACTACAAGCAATCCTCTTGAAGAGAAATTAGCTTTATTTTGGCATGGGTTGTTTGCAACAGGTTACGCCAAACTGAATCAAGCCCGCGCATTACTCAACCAAATTGACATGTTTCGGCAGTATGGATTTGGTAGTTTCAGAGATTTGCTAGTTGAATTGTCTAAGGATCCCGCAATGATTCTGTGGCTTGATAATAATGAAAACCATAAAGAGGCCATCAACGAGAACTTTGGTAGGGAATTGCTCGAATTGTTCTCCATGGGTATCGGCAATTATTCAGAAGACGACATAAAAGAATGTGCCAAAGCTTTCACTGGATGGACTTTAAAAAATGCTGAATACATGTCAGTAAGGGCAAGTAAAGATTCTATATGGCCTTATGGCAGAATAGCTTGGCATTATGAATACCGTGCAAACGATCATGACAGTGGTGAAAAAAAATTCTTGGGCGAAGTTGGGAATTTCAACGGTGAAGATATTGTTGACATAATAGCTACCCAGGAACCGACTGCGAGGTTTTTATCAACAAGATTGTTCCAATATTTCGCCTCTGACGAAGTAGGTGATGACGGAAATCAGGTAATAAAAGCAATGATGGATTCTTATTTTGAATCCGGATTTAAAGTGTCAGCTGTATTGAGAACTCTTTTTAACTCGGATTATTTCAAATCAGAGAAATGCCGATATTCGAGAGTAAAAGGCCCTGTAGAATCTGTTGTGGGCACGGCGAGATTAGCTGGTAGTTATCAGGAACCTACTTTGGACGTACATTTTTTATGGGCACAAACAATGTTTATGGGACAAGGATTGCTTGCACCGCCGACAGTTGAAGGGTGGCATGAAGGGGTGGAGTGGATAGATAGCGGTTCCTTGGTTGAGCGCATCAATTTTGCAGCTAAAGAATTAAGCGACCCGACAAAATACGGTGTTCAAGACATAATTAGGAGAGTCACTTCTGGTTATAGAGATTTTATTCAGCCTGAAAATTTAGTAGATTCATGTCTGGATTTTATGGGCCCTATACAAGTGGGAGCAGATACAAGGGAAGGGTTAATTGAATTTGCGGAATCCCAAGGCGATCTACAGCTGAAAAATGGGAAAACTGATGCAGGCGGATCTGCCCAGGTTGCCCGTCTGATTGGAATGATTGCCTCGACCCGAGAATACCAGCTAGCTTAAACTACAAAAAATTAGGGGTTGAAATCATAATGATTACTAATACGGTTAGTATTAGGTACCTTAAAACAATAGGTATAGTCAATAACGGTTCCAATGGCCGTGGATTTGCTAACCCATACGATGTTGCCATTGGCCCAGAGGGTAATATTTTTGTATTGAATCGATGTGATCCTGCCAGAAGAAACGCTATAAGGGTAGGAGTCTGTAATATCAATGAAGAATACCTATATGAATTTGGTTATGGATTCGGAGATGGTGACGGCCAAATGATGTTGCCTGTGGCGATGGCATTTGATGCGAAAGGTCGACTACTCATAACAGATGAGCACACTAACAGGATAACCATATACTCTGATGAAGGTGAGGTATTAGGTAAATGGGGACATAAAGGTGAATCAGAAGGCGAATTCAACGGTCCGGCAGGTATAGCGACTGATTCGTCTGGAACAGTTTATATCTGCGATCAACGGAACCATAGGGTTCAAAAATACACTGCGGATGGTGGTTTTTTGGCTCAATGGGGTTCTCAAGGAACAGGGGAAGGTGAATTTAATTTGCCATGGGGGCTGGGTTTGGATTCAGAAAATAATGTTTATATAGCAGACTGGAGAAATGATAGAGTCCAAAAATTCGATTCCAATGGACATTATTTGAAAACGATTGGAGACTCGGAAGTAAAGGAAGAACACCTTGTAAGACCGTCGGCTGTATCAATAGATGGAAACGGTAATATATATGTCGCTGATTGGGGTAATGAGAGGGTCCAGGTATTTAATTCCGAGGGGGAAGTGATAGCTAGTCTGAAAGGCGAAGCGACTCTTTCTGACTGGGCTAAAGATTTTTTTGAATCAAATCCAGATGAGATGGAGACCCGGGAAATATCTGATCTGAATCCGGATGTTCCGGACCATTTAAATAATCCTTATCATATATCGTCTCAAACCGAGCCTTTTTTTTGGGGGCCAGTGTCGGTAAATATAGACTCCGACAATCGGTTATACGTTGTGGAATCTAACCGTCACAGAATCCAGGTTTACGAGATCGAATAACACTTAACAAGCCTGAATAAATTCCAGCCAATTTCCTTCGGGGTCCTGGCAATAGCAGATTCCATGTCTACCTCCAGTCTCTGTATCGGTCATTATAGGAGGCGTTACGAATTTGACCCCTTTATTTGTGAGATCTTGATAAAGCTCCTCTATATTTTCAACATTGAAACACACGTGAGCTGCTCCAAGTTGGTTACGGTTTAAATGTCCACTAGGACTGTCCGGGTATATGTAATACACCAATTCCAGAGCGTGGCCGCCACCCTTTCCCACAAATACCAAAGTTCTGTGGGCTCCTGGAATACCAGTATGGTCACCAGTTTCAGGGGCTCTACTGTCGATCTCTCTTTCAATCTGGAGTCCCAAATCGTCCCGATAAAAAGACACCATTTTGTCTAGATCTCTGACCACAAACCCCGAATGGTTGAATCCTGTAATCATACTTTCCTCCTAATAGGTGTGTTTTGATTTGAGTATGCGCTTATCACATTGCAAACGATATAATCGCAGTGTATTCTTCAGAGTATGAATGAACTAATTAATATACTCAAACTGCCTTATGTGTGGGGCGGCATAGGTGCAGCACTTGGTGCTGGACTGGGGGTTAATAATTTATCAATTTGCCTGCTCGCGGTATTGTTGGGATTGTTTTTTGTAACCATGAGAATCACAGGCTCGCCAGAAGAAGCTAAAGAAGGTAGATTGTTCGCAGGGGGGAGTTTGCTTATGCTTGGTTGGATTTTGGCTTTTTCAATACGTGGGATAGTTATTTAATCCCTAAGCTGCATGGAAACTTTGAGAATGCACGCTTTTTAATAAGTTAAGGGAAAAACATAAAATCGTGCCTGCCAAAGTTTCTTTATTTGCAACATGTGTCCTCAATAATTTCTATCCCGATGTTGCATTTAGTGTGGTTCGGGTTTTGAGTAAATTAGGAGTAGATGTTACCGTTCGACAGGATCAAACATGCTGTGGACAGCCGTTTTTCAATTCTGGACATTGGAACGATTCATCCAAGTTGATGAGAAAATTCGTTGAAGATTATTCTGGAGGCCTAGAAGATATAGTGCTTCCGTCAGGGTCATGTACTAGCATGGTACGGAATCATTATCTTGAAGTATGCAGCGAAGACGACATTGCTGGAATAAGAGATGTGTCAGCCAGGACTTTTGAATTCACAGAGTATATAACTAGAGAACTGGGCATATCTGATCTGGCCCCTTTCCAATCAACCGTAACAAAAAAAATTAATGTGACGTATCATGAATCCTGCCATCTCAAACGGGAATTGGGTGTTTCCAGTGAACCGATTGATCTTCTACGTTCACTTGAAAATGTGACATTAACGGATATGGACCAATCTGAAGTTTGTTGCGGTTTTGGAGGTACCTTCGCTACAAAATATCCGGAAATATCCACCGCTATGGGCGAAGAAAAAGTAGCTAATATAATGAAAAGTGGCGCCGATATTGTTACCGCATCAGACATGAGTTGTTTGATGCATATTGACGGGCTGATTGCACGAAAAAATATCCCTCTCAAAAGCATGCACATTTCTCAAGTAATAGAGCAGTCTTTAAATATGGAATGCCAAAAATGAAACCAACGACTAAAAATTTTGATATGAAATCCAAAGAGACCTTATTGGATCCTCAGATTCAGAAGAATTTGTCTGGACTTTATGGGGGCTTTCATACTGCGAGTATCGAAGCATCCTCAGCCACGGCTGATTGGGAAGAATTGCAAACAAAAGGGAGACAGATCAAAGAACATGTAATAAATCATTTGGATCAGTATTTGGAGTTATTGGAATCTAACGTGATCTCTTCTGGGGGCAATGTTTATTTTGCTGAAACAGCTGAAGATGCTACTCAATACATTATAAATCTAGCGAAGAAGAAAGATGTTAAGACGGTTGTTAAAAGCAAATCTATGTTGTCAGAAGAAATGTCGCTCAACGAAGAATTGACCAAACATGGAATAGAGCCATATGAGACTGATTTGGGCGAATACATTGTGCAGCTGGCGGAAGAGACTCCTTACCACATCATTGCCCCGGCAATACATAAATCCAGGGAAGAAATCTCTAAGTTGTTTGCGGACAAAATCGGTACAAAGCAGACGGAGGATGTAGAAACTTTAACCTCAGAGGCTCGAGACCAATTAAGAGATAAATTTATTCAAGCTGATATGGGAATAACTGGGGGCAATTTTTTGGTAGCCGAAACTGGCACATTGGCCTTGGTCTCCAACGAAGGTAATGGCCGAATGTGCACCTCAATGCCTCCTATTCATGTCGCTATTGTTGGCATGGAAAAAATTATTCCATCTATTGAAGATTTGGGAACATTTTTACGTTTGCTTATAAGATCAGCAACAGGCCAGTGGATATCAAGTTACGTTACCATGGTCTCCGGGCCACGGAAAAGTACTGAAATAGACGGGCCCGAAGAGTTTCACTTGGTCATTGTAGACAACGGGAGATCTAAAATGCTGGCTGACCCTCATTTGAGGGAGGCATTATATTGCCTGAGGTGCGGGGCTTGTTTAAACGCATGCCCTGTTTATAGAAAAGTTGGAGGACATTCCTACGGTTGGGTTTATCCGGGGCCAATCGGGGCTATTGTGTCACCTATTTTGACCGGGTTGTCAGATGCTAAGAATTTACCATTTGCTTCCAGTTTATGCGGGGCTTGTAAAGAGGTATGTCCGGTAAAAATTGATATTCCGAGGATGCTTCTGTATTTGCGTAATCAACTTGCGGAAGGTAAAAACTATCCAGATCAGCAGTCGGTTGGATTTTGGGAGCGAGCTGTTTCCAAATTTCTGTCTTCTTTGTTATTAAATAGTAAGGCAGTTGGCTTTTTATTAAGATCGGCCAATTTAATTGCAACCATAGCCCCTTTTGCACGAAAACCATTCCCGCCTTCATGGACGAAAAGCAGAGAATCCCCAACATTGGCAAAAAAGACATTTGTAGATCAATGGGCTTCTTTAGATTTGGACGCGTCTTTGCGCAAAAAGCGTTAACCCGATTTAGGGCACCTTTGTTTTTTGTCGTATTAACTGCAATAGCTCTACTGTTGAGCTGACAGGGAGTTCGCAAACATAATTTTCGCATAAGAAAGCCATTGCTTTATCAGTTTTCGGTTCGCGATCGCTAAGTAGGGGATAGGTATCCCATTTGTTCCTAGCTTTTTCTGTGTGGCTAAAATAGGCGTTCCCACAAAAAATATGATTCGGGATATAGGACTTGTATAAACAATCACGCATTTTCAAGGCATGTTTTGGGTTATCCGCAATAATCGCTATTTCAATGGTTGGATAAATATATGAATCGTAAACACATAACCAATTGCCGAATGAAACTGGATGGGCACTTGCAATGGTAGCAGTGGACCTTAGCAACGATATCAATATATTTAAATATTTCCTATTATTAGTTATCAAAGATAGTTTAAACAATGCCTCTGCAGTCATGGATGAACCCGATGGGGTGGCATTGTCATAGTTTTCACTAGGTCTAATAATGAGACTATCACCATTTTCTGGAGTGTCATACAGACGCGATTCGTGACTATCCCAGAACGAAGACACTAAAGTTTCTGCTATTATTTCAGTCCTAGTCAGCCATTCTAGGTCCAATGTTGCTTCATGCATGGCCAGCATAGCCAGAATAAGGGATGAATAATCCTCGAGGTAGCCGTAACTACCGATTTGACCATCTTTAGATGAATGAAATATACCCGAATTAGATTCAATAAGCTTTAATAGAGAATTAATGTTTAGTTTTGCTTTTTCCAACCATTTTTCCTCTCTAGTTATAAGATACCCGTCGATAAAAGCGAGTGACATGAGGGCATTCCAAGATAGAAGGCTTTTATTGTCTTTGAAAGGCCTTTGTCGATTATTCCTTAAATCTGTCAATTTTTTTCTTATATTAAGTAAATTCGAGTTGTCGGTTCCCAAAAATCCAAAATTCATTCCTTTTGGATCATAGTGGAGAATGGTTTTCCCTTCGAAGTCGCCTTTTTTTTCCAGACTAAAAGTTGATCTGAATAGAGTCATCTCCAATTCAGTTAAGTGTTGGCTAAATTCATTAGGATCCCATAAGTAATAAGTTCCTTCTTCGCCTTCGCTGTCCGCATCTTCGGCAGAATAAAACAGACCATTTTCATCGGTCATATCTCTGTCAACGTATTCGAATATGTCTTTCGCAACTCTGAGGTAGAAATTGTTACCTGTGACCTGGAAAGCATGAGTGTATAACCTGGAAAGTAAGGCATTGTCATAGAGCATTTTTTCAAAATGAGGTACCAGCCACTTCTTGTCAGTCGAATATCTGTGGAACCCTCCTCCCAACTGGTCATACAACCCACCAGAGGCCATATTGTGAAGGGCTATTTCGACCATTTCTAGAGCTCGAGAATCAGGGTGATTTAAGTGGTATCTGAGTAGAAATTCTAAGGACATAGACTGAGGAAATTTTATCGAACCCCCAAACCCGCCCCATTCCCAATCGTATTGCGCAAGAAGCTGCTCGTAGGCCTGTTCCAACAAATCAGAGTCAAAATCACTGGTGGCGGAGGTTTCTGTAATCGATGCCTTGATATGCTCTCGGAGATACGAGCCCGATTCCTCTATCTCGGGCCGCCTATTTTTGTATGCATCCGATATAGCTGAAAGTATTTGAGTAAAACCAGGCATACCTCCTCGAGGTTCTGGAGGGTAATATGTACCTCCAAAGAACGGCAAACCTTCGGAGGTCAGAAAAACCGTCAAAGGCCAACCACCCTGGCCTGTCATTGATTGAACAGCTGACATGTAGATGGAGTCTATGTCAGGTCTTTCTTCACGGTCTACCTTCACACTCACGAAATTATCATTCATTGTTTTTGCGATAGCCTCATTTTCAAAAGATTCATATTCCATAACATGACACCAATGACAGGATGAGTAGCCGACGCTTAGAAGAACGGGAACGTTGCGAGCTTTAGCCTCAGCAAAAGCATCTAATCCCCAGGCAAACCAATTGACGGGGTTTTCCTTATGTTGCAAGAGGTAAGGGCTAGATTCTTTGGAAAGTCGATTCGGCATGTGAGGCTCCGGCATTTTTTCTGTGGGGTAGGGGGGGCTATGTTTACCCACTCCTGCTTGGGAAACGAAAGGTTGGTGACCCTGGGGGGATTCGAACCCACGACTTACTGCTTAGAAGGCAGTCGCTCTATCCACTGAGCTACAGGGCCATGTACTTATTTTCCAAGGTTGGACGGAAAACGTCAATCAGTAATTTAAGAGATATAGAACTATACCTCAAACCAATATCGATTTCGGTTCGTGTGATTAATCGCACTAAGCACACATAACGGTAGGCGGTATTTTTATTGAAATGATTAGAAAAGCTCAAGAAATGATTGAAAACATCGTTGACATTGCCTTAATCGGTAAATAATATCTATTAGTCTTCGAAAATAACGGAGGAATTGATGTTAACAAGGAAAACAAAAAAAATGATTGCAGTTGAAGCAAAAATCCGGCAACCGTTGGAGAAAATGCTACCAGCTATGGTTACGGAACAAGGTTTGACTGCAACGGCAGATTATCTTGGTGTCAGTAAGGCGACTTTGGCTTATTGGCTTCTCAAATTTAGAATTGATGTTAGAAGAGTGGCTCTCGCACCCGGCGACACCATGCATGTCACTCGAGACGAAGCCCTTAGTTGATGTAATGCGGTGCGAAATGTAATCGCAAAGGAAACGTGGATGTCTAATTTAATGTAGGTGCCGTTTTATTGCTTCCTTAGCCTCTCTTGATCTATCTTTTTCCATGCTGGCTCTTCTCTTATCGTACTGCCTTTTACCACGAGCAATTGATATCGTAATTTTTGCGTAATGTCCCGAAAAATAAAGTTTCAATGGCACTATCGAATAACCTTTTTGCTGCGCTGCGGACACATACTTTCTTAATTCTTGTTTTCGCAATAGCAATTTCCGGCTTCTGAGGGGATCATGATTTTCGCCTCTGGAGTAGGGATACTGGGCAATGTGAGCGTTGTGGAGCCATAACTCCCCATTTGAAGGGAAAGCGTATGAACCTGCCAAATTGACTCTGTTATCTCTGATTGATTTTATTTCCGACGACTTGAGGACTAGTCCGGCCTCGGCTGATTCCAAAATTTCATAATCATATGTAGCCCGTCGGTTTGATGCTATTAAAGTTTTCGGCATGCACTCATCTCGTTAGTCATTTAACAATTTACTGATTTCTTCATAGGCTGCGTCAACTTGCTTTATATCGGCCTCTTTGCTGTCCCTTGATGTGACCAAAATATCCGGAGTAAGGCCTTTCCCTTCAATTGGCCTTTTGTTAGGTGTGTACCACCGTCCCACAGACATGTAAAGACCACCACCATTACTCAGTTTTCTAAAAACATTGACCGTTCCTTTACCGAAGGTTTGTTCCCCTATTACGGTAGCCCTGCCATTATCCTGGAAAGCCCCCATTAGTATTTCACTGCCGCTGGCGCTGTATTTATTCACTAGAACCACCATTGGGAGATTAGAGGCAAATCCACCACCCGATGCCTCCCATGTCACATTTTCATTTTGGCGTTCTTCGAGGAGAATTATTCCATCATCTAAAAACATGTTGGCAATATCAAAAACCTGTCGTAAATATCCACCAGGATTACCCCTTAAGTCTAGAATTAAACCCTTAGAACCGGCTTCCAATTCTGCATTCAAAATTTCAGACAGACTCATTGGTGTGTCGCCTTTAAACTCTGTAATCCGTATGTGGGTTATAGCATCTCCTGGGTCACTCCTAAGTAATACACTAGGCAAAGCTATAACATCCCTTCTTACATCTATAATCGTCGTTTCAAGTTGCCCTATATGTTTCACTGTGAGGGAAACGAAACTACCTTTGGGGCCCCTTATTTTTGACACAGCCCCCAAGAGCTCGAGCCCCTCTATTGACTCTCCATCTACCGCCAAAATGATGTCCCCAGCTAGTATTCCAGCAGCCTCTGCTGGGCCTCCCTCTATAGGGCTTATTATCTGTATCATACCGTCTTCTCGTCTTCTCACGTGGGCGCCAATACCTTCAAATTGCCCTGATAGGTCTGTTTGTTCAATTTGTAGCACTAAAGGATCAACATACGAGGTATGAGTGTCTTCGACAGAATCAATCAACCCTTTAATGGCGGATTCCTCAAAAGTCTCAGACTTGAAAGATGCGCGGTCAATGTGTTCTTTGTTTAAAAGAGCCCATGCTTCCCATACCGCTTCCAGTTCCTTGGGGGTTCCTTCCGAGGAGCCTAATTTCTCATCTGGAAGTACCGAGGTTACCGAGTGAGGAGCACTACCGTCAGAGTACTTAGTTGGCGTAGGTAAATACGTTTCCTCGCCTATATCGGAAGAGCAGGCGAGGGTGGCTGAAATGAAAGACACGACACATAGGAAAGTGAGTAAATTAGCCATTTTGTCTTATTTGGTTCCAGTGAATTAATTAGGGTGGAGAATCAATTTAGATTCTATTTTATCAATATGTAGTAAAACGAAATAGGTGTTAGGGTCAATAAAACATAAAAAGACGATTGACAACCGATACAAAATCAGTATATTTATTTCAATATGATTTCAAAAAAAAGGTTTAATTTTGAAATAACATGAATAAAGATGGTTTTCAAAGGACTCGAAGAGTCAGAAATTACCCAGCCCATACGATAAAAGACACCTTGGGAATTGCCAAAGCGATATATCATGATAATGCTGGACTTCCCTTAGATAGGAAGCTTTTGGCTACTCATCTAGGCATAAGCCCTAGAAGTAGTAGTTTCACCACTGTTTTGGCAGCTTCTGAGCAATATGGGTTCACCAAGGGGCGGTATAGAGACGCTTCCATTTCCTTAACTGATTTAGGGATTTCAATTTCAATACCGAAATCGGTTCAGGAACTTACCACATCTCTTTTGAAAGCTGCTCATATGCCCGAAAAATTCGGAAAATTGAACCAACTCATAAATGAAGGAGAGCTTCCAAAACTTGAATTTTTGACCAATCTGTTGGTAAGAGATTTGAGTATCGCTGTTGTTCAAACAGAGGAGTTCATTCGTATATTTACGGAAAATCAGTCCTATATAGAAGGTATAGGAAAAGGAGAAAATGGACCGAAAACCCTTATGCCCCCTCGATCGGATAACGGCCTACAAAACATAGTTGACAATATTCCTGTTTCAATTGATTCTGTGATGAAACGGCCTTCGTTACCCGTCGGGAAAGAGGGCTACATACTGTTTATTGAAACAACGGAGGTGGCAAAAAATATCACCTCAGCTGTAATTTCCCAATTTAGAAACCTCGGCATACCAACGAAAAGTATCGGTCCTTATGATGATGTGTTTGAACCTGAAAAGGCAGTGGCTACGGTATTGGTTTTAAATGCCTCTGGATTCAATGAGGACATTCAATTTACTGAAATATTTGCAGTGGGTGTGGCTAATGGTATTACACCTGGCAACGTTATTTTAGTCTCCGAATCGATAGAATTCCAGAAATATTTTCCGGCATCTGTCTTGAAGCAAAGTCAATTGCTTACGTACCTAGATGTGAACAGCTTAGTGATAGGGTTATTAACACATTTAGCTGGAAAAGGTCGCCTATCGATGAAAATTCCAATCCCCTAACTTTACATAACAATTATAGTGCGCAAATACCAAAGGCCCAATATAACCGTGCTATTGAAATACCCTCTTCCCAATTGCGTTGATAAGTTCCTCAATTCCAAAGCCTGTCTCAGCTGAACAAAATACAGTTTGGCTAAACTGATCCATTAAATTAATGAGTGAAGGATCCCCATAAGCGTCATAATCTTTTGGTAGGAGATCAATTTTATTCAAAGCTCCGATTTTGGGTTTGCCTATCAAGCCTAAATTTTCCAACACCTCGTTGACTGCATAACAATGTTCGTACCGATTTGGGTGAGAAATATCAGAAACATGAACCAGTAGGTCGGCCTCTTCAGCCTCTTCCAAGGTGGCCCTGAAAGCTGCAACAAGGGTTGTAGGGAGTTTTTGTATAAAGCCTACAGTGTCTGTCAAAAGTATCTCTTTTCCGTTATTCAATCGAATTTTGCGTGTGACGGGATCCAACGTGGAAAAAAGTTTGTTTTCGGCCAAGACTTCTGATGAGGCTAAAGTATTCAATAGAGTGCTTTTTCCAGCATTCGTGTAACCCACGAGGGAGACAATTGGCAAATCAGAGCGTTTTCTTCTTTGTCGGTATCTCTGTCTATGCTTTCTAATTTTCCCAATATCTTTTTTCAATTTACCAATGCGATTTCTAGCAAGACGGCGATCTGTCTCAATTTGCGATTCTCCAGGGCCTCTGGTACCTATGCCTCCACCGAGCCTCTCCAAATGAGTCCATTGGCCGGCTAATCTAGGGAGAAGGTATTCATGCTGTGCTAAATCGACTTGTAATCTTCCTTCATGGGTCTGGGCCCTCGAGGCGAAAATATCTAAAATAAGGGCGGTTCGATCTATCACTTTGGTACCAAGGAGAGCCTTCTCAAGATTGAGCTGTTGAGTAGGTTTTAGTTCGTCGTCGCAAATGATGGTATCTATTTTCTTCTCTTTAACAATTTCTAAAAGCGATTCCAATTTTCCTTTACCGACATAGGTTTGCGTTGGCTTGGTTAATTGTTGGCTCATTATATCCACCACTTCTGCCCCTGCACCTGAGGCTAATTCCTCTAGCTCGGCTATCGAATCTTTGGGCTTCCATCTGGTTCTAGATCCTTTGATATGAACCCCAACGAGCAACACTCGTTCGGGTTGCGCTTCCACAGTATGTAGTTTGGTATATATGAGTTTTACTCCAGTGCCTTTGGGCTATTTTTGAGGTATTTCCCAACCTTCTAATCTTTTTAGACCTTCCTCTAGGTCCGTTTCGGAAATTGTGAGCGAAAGACGTACGTAACCTTCTCCGCTAGGCCCGTATCCGTTTCCGGCAGTCACTATCACGTTTTTTTCCTCTAAGAGTAATTCGGCAAACTCGGACGAGGTATATCCAGCTGGAATTTTTGCCCAAACGTACAGGCTTGCTTTCGGGGGAGTTACATTTAATCCTATTTTATTTAAAGAATCGATTACTCTGTCTCGCCTCTTTTGATACAGGGCATTTCGAGCGTCAATTTCTTTGTCAGAGGCCTTCAGGGCTTCTATACCCATATATTGAACCGCGTTAGGTATGCCTGAATCCAAATTGGATTTCACCACCATAAGTGCGTCAATCATTTCTGAATTTCCTACAGCCATCCCTACCCTCCACCCTGTCATGTTGTAACTTTTGGATAGCGAATGGAATTCCAGACCGATATCCATGGCACCGGGAACTTCTAGAAAACTGATTGGACGATAACCATCGTATGCCACTTCGGTGTAACAAGCATCATGCATTATGGCAATATTGTATTGTTTACCAAAGCTAACTACATCAGCCAGATACCCTTTATCTACAATCGCACCTGTGGGGTTATTGGGGTAATTCAGCCACATTACCTTAGAGTTTTTTGCTACATCTTCAGGGATATTGTCGAGGTCAGGAAGCCATCCGTTTTCCTCCTTTAGTGGCATCCAATGACATTCTCCTCCCGCAAACCAAGTGCCCACGGAATAAACTGGATATCCTGGGTCTGGGATCAAAGCAATATCACCAGGGTCAATGAAACATAAGGCAACATGGCCTATTCCTTCTTTCGCCCCGATGAGCGGGAGGACTTCTTTGTCCGGATCCACTGATATAGAAAAGCGTTGCTGATACCATCCTGACACTGCCTTGCGGAAATCTGGCAATCCGTTCGTTTCTGGATACCTATGATTGGGAGAATCCAGGGCCGTTCTGCTGAGTTCAGCTATTACATTACTAGGAGTTTCCAGGTCTGGGTCACCAATTCCAAAGGAAATTACGTTTATGCCCTCTGCTTTCTTCGCAGCAATCTTTCTGCTTATTTCTACGAAAAGATATGGTGGTACAGTATCTAGGCGCTTTGCGAATCTCATTTTCATTGGCTCCTACTTTCGGCTTATTGTTAGTCCCAATCCTATAATTCTGAGTGAAAAACACCTTTATATACTGTTTTTATCGGTCCTTCCATTTCCACTTCCCCTACCCCATCCCAACGAACTGTTAAATCACCACCGGGTAATTTCAGGTTAGCTTCACCTGACATAATTCCTTTGATATGAGCTGCCACAGCTACAGCGCAGGCTCCAGTACCGCAGGCCATTGTGATTCCAGACCCTCTTTCCCAAACTCTCACTTTTAACTCTTTCGGGCTCAGCACATTTACAATTTCAAAGTTAATTTTGTTAGGGAAAATAGTGTGATTTTCAACTTGAGGGCCGATCAATTCCAACGGAAAATTATCCACGTCATCGTCGATAAAAGCAATAGCATGAGGGTTTCCCATCGATACAAAGCTAAGGGATAAATCGTATCCATCGACATGCAGAGAATAATCGATAGTTGGACTATCGGAATCGATTCTTACTGGAACTTCTTGCGGGATTAGAATAGGAGGCCCCATACTGACCCTTGCGCCGATCATTCGACTATTTTTTAAGATTGGGAACACATTTAAATTTCTAGCCATTGTTTCAACTGTGACTACCTGTGAATCACAGCTTACCAAACCTTCATCTCTAGCAAAACTAACTAAACAGCGTATTCCATTCCCACACATTTCTCCTTCTGAACCGTCAGCGTTGAACATACGCATTTTTAGGTCGGAATCGTTAGATGGTGGGGATGCGACGATTAGGCCATCTGCCCCTATACCTTTGTGCCTGTCGCTGACAATTTGGGATATATGTTTCCAGTCAAGATCATACTCGTACCCATTCACAAAGACGTAGTCATTTCCTGCTCCATGCATTTTGGTGAATTTCATATCTAGCTCGTACCTAATTAGTTGTTGGATTTGGTGCTAGGAATTCTAACATCGAATGGGCTTCACAGGCATGAGTAAATGGTTTATTTCATCAAACGTGATATTTGATCGGATATTTCTACAGGGTTCAACTCATGTGAATCAAACCAGGTGACAGATCTGTCAATTCTACGGAACCAATTACTCTGGGTGCGTATAAGCCGGTGGGTACGTGATTTTATTTTCGATATACAAAATGTCCAGGTTGAATTTCCAAGGAGGTATTCCGATATTTCTTTATATCCAATACCACCCATAGCCGAAAGGTTGGTACCGTAACCGGAGTCTAGTAATTTTTGGGTTTCGGGGATCCATCCATGTCTAATCATTTTGTCTGCCCTGCCATCAACTTGCGGATATAGCCGATTTCTTGGCATCTGAATACCGAATACAGGCACTTTTGCTAGGCCCTGAAAGCCGTTTCCCAATGATGTTTTAGTATAACTGCCAGAGTTGTGGATTTTCTCCAAGGCTCGTATAACCCTTCTTGGATTATGCAGATCGATAGAGTTGGCCAAATCTGGAGAGGTACTGGTTAGTTCTTCTACTAAATTACCCAAACCTATTCTAGATAAGCGATCAGTCAGATGTTCTCTAAGCTGTGGATTTGGTGGACCACCATCTAACGTCCAATTCTCCAAAAGGGCTATTAGGTATTGGCCTGTTCCTCCAACGAGGATTGGGGTTTTTCCTCGGGATTGTATCTCGCATGCAGCATCAGATACCAACACCTTGAAATCAAAGACACTAAAATTTTCATCAGGGTCCTTACAATCAAATAAGTGATGGGGAACAGATTTCATATTTGCTAGGTCGGGCTTGGCTGTTCCAATAGTCATTCCTCTATATACTTGACGACTATCGGCGTTGATAATCTCACCGTCGATTTGATGGGCGAGATTGATACCAACCTCGCTTTTTCCCGTACCTGTAGGTCCTAGTATTACTATCATTTTAAATATTTGGGATCTGAGACTTTCTTTATAATCCTTAGAAAGCTGTCGGCTGTGAGGCTAGCATTACCAACTAGAACCCCATCTATTCCCTCTAATGACAAAAATGACTTTATGTTCTTATCATTCACACTACCTCCATACAGCAATGGGATATATGGCGAGCCCTTCACATTCCTAGATATAAAACTCGTTTCATGAATAATACCAGCGATATTTTTTACCTCTTCAGGATCAGCAGGAATACCTGTACCGATTGCGTCAATTGGTTCGTAAGCGATCACAAATTCGCTTTTACTATCTATGTGGTCGAGTATCGACTCTAGTTGAGCCTTGAGATCAAAATAGGGATCAATTTTCGTGCCATCTCCATTGTTTACACAGATGACGGGGATTACACCAACATCGATTGCTAAAGCTGCTTTTTGGGCAATCATCTCATCGGTCTCACCAAGCAACATTCGCCTTTCAGAATGCCCAAGCAGTACATAGTCACAAAACTTACCGAAGTTGGGCAAGGATATAGAACCGGTAAGAGTGGTATTTGATCCCAATGGGCCGTCTTGGGCACCTACTTTAACCATAGATGCCGAATCGAACAGTAAGGATACAGTTTCAATTGAGGTATCATCTGGAAATAAAACAATATTGATATCGTGATATCTCCCATTAATATGAGTATGTAGCGCTTCTGCTAATTTTTTACTGTCTTCTGAGGAAAGAGAGTTTTTCCAATTGCCTAATATATACATATATTACGATATCTAAATTTATCTAAGTTTATGTAATGTCATGTAAAATCCTCTAGTTACATCCTACTAAACAATTTATCAAAAGACATTATTTTGACTACTTTCTGCCTTCTATGTTTTGTAGTTTG